>OLPW01000340.1_pt1 | contig 57359 bp, 99 predicted proteins | sample 1672161 | NCBI WGS metagenome assembly OLPW01 (sample SAMEA3136654, study PRJEB25190) | human gut metagenome
ATCCTTTCTTTATTTATATATTCATAATGAATACATCATCTTCTATTGAGAAGTTATCAACTGTCTTATCTGCCAGATAATGCCGTCTGTCAAGTTCATCAAACGTGCCATCAAATATAACACCTTGAACTGGATGCCATACTTGACAACGCTTTTCATTATCTGCTGCCATAGCAGCTAATTCCGAAACTGTAATATCACTATTCATCAGCATTCTCCTTTTCCTCTACAATCTCAACTCTGCCTACTGATACCTCATAAGCTACTCTGTTTTCGATTTTGTCTTCACTTATCTTCTTTGTATAAGGTCTTGACTGAAACCTACCTGTCATTTCTATATGTGTTCCTACTGGCAAGTGACCGACAAACTTAGCTGTTCTGCCCCAAGTTATGCAAGGTATATAGTCTGACTTGCCATATGCTCTGTTAACAGCTATGAGAACATTTGTTATTTCTCTTCCAAGTGGTGTTACCCTGTATATAGGTTCTTTGCAAATAAAACCTCTAAGAACTACATCATTATTAAAAGGTAGTTCTTCCTCGTTTTCATATATCTCTATAATTTCGGTAAAGATTGCTAATATCAGCTTACTTTTTTCACCTATATGCTCGTTGTAGCTTCTTATTCTTCCTGTAATCATTACGCAAGCACCTGCTTTTAATTCGTTCATATCTACAATTCTTTCAGATATAAGGACAGGAAGTGTATCTACTGCTCCGCTAACCCTGTCAATAGAAATCATCATCTTAAAGAATTTTTCTCCAAAAACTTCGTGATTGAAAACTGGCTCTTCTGCAACTAACCCAAAAACTGTAACATTGTTATTTCTCTCTTTCATCTTTAGTTCTCCTTCTCTTTTTCTACAAATCCAACAACCTTACCGCCGTCAATAACATACATATCCTTTTTCTCGTACATATCAATGCAATCCTGTACTGTTATTACTTTCTCGTTTACCTGTTTCATATTGTTCAATCCTTTCTTTTCTCTTTGCCCTTGCCATTGTCAGAACGATACAAGCCAGTTCTAAAAACATCCCGAATATCGTTCCTAGCATAAATCCCTGTATCATAGCTTATATCTCTCTTTCATTATTGTAGGCAGTTCGTAGCAGTCGATATAATCGTGAGTGTCTGCTATGTACTTCTTTTTAAGTTCACTCAAACCACACCCGTATTCGTGCTTTAACTGCCCTAAAATGTCCTTTACAACTACTCTTCTTAAGAGTTCACAATTCTTATTTCTTCCTAAGAGGTAACTTGTTCTTCTGCCAATGTGTGCCAGGATTTCAAGTTTTTCTACCTCGTTAATCTGCTCTCTTTCGCCTTTTTCAGAAATAATAAATATCAATCTGCTAAAACTCCTTTCTAATTAATAAGCTGAAATATCATTGACACAATAAATAATATTGCTGATAACATCCATAAATATTCAGCTATTCTGCTGTCTCTCTTTGCTTTCTTGTATGCCGCAATAGAGACTTCTAACTTGTTTCTTTCTGCTATCAATTTCTCTACTGATATGCTATACTGTGGTGTTGCCTGTATATCTTCCATAAGCTTCTCCTTATTTTAAAAAAATGTGATATTACTAAAAAGTAAATCTATCATCGTAATCGCTGTGCTTATCTCTACTGCACTCATCTTCCTTACTTACCAGTTTCTTTAAAATCTTATTTAGTTCCGCGAGCAAGGAATTTCTCTTTTTCTCAACTGCGATTAATTCTTTTATCAATCTTTCCAGTTCTTGCTCCTTTCTTAAAAACTCATACTTATCTGTGCATTAGCTGCATTTACCTGTTCAGCAAGTGCCATAGGCAACACATAATCATCTATAAACTTGTGTACATTATCAATGTACTTTCTTCTTATGCTTTTATATGTTGTCACGCAACCAAACTCACGTTTTAACTGCTTATATATGTCAGAATATACTGAACTGCGAATACTGCCGTTCTTATAAGCTTCACTATCCTTGCCACCAAGTACAATTACACCTTTTCTATTAACGTGCTGTTTGACCTCATCAATCTCACAGCCGTAAAGAGGTGTGTTATCCTTAAGCTCTGTCATATCTTCTTTGATAGAGTTAACAGCCTGTTCAAGTTCTGTATAGCCCTGTGCTAAAAGCTGTATCTGACCGCCTGTTGTCTTTGACATACCATAACTGCCTGTCTTTCTGATTGACGGAAGCACCTCTCCTGTAACCCAATCTGTAAATCTCTCTGCACTTTCTTTGCGGCTCTGAAAGATTGTCTTGTAAAGATTAGCCTCGCTAATAAATATCATTTTCTGCATTCCACCCTTTGTAAGGGTATCCGCAGTATGGATACCCTTTTCAGATAACCTCTGCTTAACATTTCCTACATTTGATATTTCCAATGCCTTGCATACATCAGCCAGACAAAACATAGGTTCATCATCTTTAGTAATGGTTCGGATTTCTCCAAACTCTGAATTGCTAAAAATCTGTAGCTCCATAAACATTCCTTTCTGAAAGTTAAATATTTTGAACTTCTAAAGCAAAAAAATAATCCTGTATATCATCTTCTGATAAATCTAATAATTTAATTGCTTTTAAAATTTCAATCTGTTTCCAAGGTCGCTTGCCTGTCATTTTAAGTGATAAAGTCCTGTCTGAACAGCCAAACGCCTTGGCAAAGTCCGTCTGACTTCCGTACTTTTCAATTATGCGACCTCTTAACTTACTGTAATTAAAAGCCATTCCAATTCTTCTCCTTTCTCCGTTTTTTGTTCAATGTTTTGAACTGATTGTATAATAGCATTATTAAATTAATATGTCAATAAAAAGTTCAATATTTTTTACTTTTTTAGTTTTACATCTTGAACTTTTGTTCAAATAATGGTATATTATCAACAGAAAGGAGGATAACTAAGATGAAAGAGAATACATCAGATAGGCTTAAACAGCTAATGAATGAACGGAAGTTAAAGCAAGTTGATATTTTGAATTTATCATTACCATATTGTAAGAAATACAATATCAAGATGAATAAGTCCGATATTAGCCAGTATGTATCAGGCAAAGTTGAACCTAGCCAAGAAAAGCTAGTTGTCTTAGGAATGGCTTTGAATGTGTCAGAAGCGTGGCTAATGGGATTTGATGTTTCGCCAATCCGTAAGGATAATTCAAAAGAAGCTGAAAAAGATGTTGATTTACTTTGGAAGTTTTCTATGTTAGAACAAAGAGATAAAGAAACGATATTAGATATGATAGATGTTATGTTATCTCGAAAAGAAAAGAAGTAGGGTTTTACCCCCACCTCTTCAAAAAGTTTTCTATGAATGAATACAGGTACTCTAATGTGCCTGTATTTTCTATTTTATTTATGAGTTCTATTAACTTATCTTTGTAATTTTCCTCATTACTGTTATCCATAAACCTGCACTCCCCTCTCTTGCCCTTGCACGTTTGATAGCGATACGATTATTATAGAACACACGTTCTATCGTGTCAAGTGTAGCGGCGATATTGCCAACGCCAATCAAACAATATCGCCTGCCAGAACTTGAAAAATGTTTAAGGGTCTTTTCTCAAAGACAAGTTTATTATACATTTATCGTTAGTATATTTCAAACACTTTCGGTCGTGTAATTCTGACACTATTCGACAACTAACTGAAACTTGTCGATAGCATTACCCATAACACCTGCATATCCGTCCATTCCGTTAGATGTTTCATCATCTATCTGCTCTGGATAGAAGTTTCTATTGTTGAATACAGATACCATATACTTTGCGTACTTCCAAGGCTCACCCTCTGGTGTATAGTAGATGATTTCTACGGCATCTATCGGTGTTTTCTGGTCGCCTGCAAAGCCGTTGTTGAAATCATTATAATCAAAGCCAGTAACGTAAGGAAGCCAATCGCCATTAAGTGTATGAACTCTGTACTTAACTGAACCTCTGCTGACCTTAATAATAAGTGCTGTGATAGCTTTATTGTCGCCTGCACCAGCCCAATCTTCTCTATCCTCTACTTCGCCCCACCAACGGTCTGTATAAGCGGCATATGTAGCATATACGTGTTCATCTGTGTTATCCTCTGCATTGTCTTCTTCGCTGTTATCTTCTGTATTATCTTCATCATTATGAAAGCCATAAAATTCTGATAAGTCGCAAACTCCGTCTACACCGTCAATTCTTGCGCTAGAAGTATACTGCCACCCCGCAAGATAATGGTCGATACTGGGTGTCTTATCTGCGTTAACATCATCATTTAACTGCATTTCATCATATCCTAAGTAGTAACGTGCTATCCAGAACGGACAATCTAAGTCGCTAGGGTTTGTATAAGGCTTGATATAACTACCATAAAATGATAAGCCAGTGTATACGCCAAACTGATAACCTGCTTCCTCGATAACCTCTTTGTAAGCCTTGATAATGTCGATAAGCTCTGAACCTAAGTTCCGCATACATTCATCTTCAACGTCCATCCAGACAGTTACTTTACGTCCGTCAAGCACCTCTAATACCCTTTTAGCAGCCGCAATAGCTTCTTCTACTGTTGGTGTGTATACATAATTGTATACACCGCAGATATGCACACCTGCTAACTGACAGCCTTTCCAGTTATTTTCAAACTGCTTATCTGGGTCAAAATCACGTCTGATAACCTTAAGGATAGCGTGAGTAAGTCCTGCCGCCTTAACTCTGTTCCAGTCAACTACACCATTCCACGCTGAAAAATCTCCACATTTAATCATAACTAAAATACCTCACTTTCTACTGCCCCTGTTATATTTACATCTGAACTAACTATGTTATCTCCTGTGCTGTATGTTGCCTTGTAAGTGTTTTTAACACCGTCAAGAAAGCTCTTAAGCTCGCTGTCTAGTGCTGTATCATTTGCTAAGTATGCCGCAAAATCATTGAAGCTGGCTGACATACTAACTGTGCCACTTTCGCTGATTGTAGCTGAAAGATAAGCCACTTGCTTAAGTGTTCCGTCTGAATTTTGAATGGATAATGTTCCGTTCTTCTGAATTGATGAGTTGATGTCTAACATTGTTTTTTACCTCCTGTTTATTCTTCTATTTCATCTACAATGCCTTGTGCAAACGTCTTTAATGCTTCTATGTGAGCATTTGCTGTGTCATCTACAACTACTTTCTGCAACTTTGCATTTCTTTTAACGATATTTCCGTTACTGTCAACTTCACTATAAGTAAGTGCCAATATGTTGCCTACCTCTGTTTTATAACTTGTTACGCTTGTCACAATTCTTTTATTCTGCATAATCTAAATCTCCTTCCCAATCTTCAATGAATTCTGTTGTCATTTTAAACAGTTCATCGCTATTAACTTTGTCAATAATGCTATCTGTTTTTTCGTCAAGTCTTATACTGTTATAGTCCCTTTGTGTAGCTAATAATTGCCAACTAAATGTAAGATTAGGCGTTCCTGTTACCTCAAAATAATCCGGTTGCCTATCACTTACATATATATCCCCTACCCCATATTTTGTAAGGAATATTGTATATTTTGTATTCGTATCTATCGTTTCTATAAACTTATCTTCAAGGTATATTCTGCACATACCGCTTTCATCTAAAATACCTTCTCCGTAATCTTCAAAAGTAGGCGTTGGCGTTTCAAGGGCATTTTGTAAAACTGTGCCAAAATGTTCAGTTTCAACCATTCTGTTTTTAGTGCCACCACAGTAAAGGTTGCCGGTTGTAGAAAAACCATAGGTTGCCATTTTAGCATAAGGTCCCGTAACCGCCTGTCCAAAAATTGATATTTCTTCGTTTGTCATTTTTGTACAATACGTTAAACTAAATACATTGTTGGGACTTATTTCTATAGATTTGTTGCTAAGCTTTGCAACCCATTCATATTTCAAATCAGTTTTTCCTTTTGGGTAAATAAGCATTCCATCAAATATAGTACCTCTACAATCAATCGTAGAACCTAAATATTGATTAGTAAGAAAGCCTTGCGCTGTAATAACTGTTGAATTATCACTTCCAGTAACAGATATTCCGGATGCATCTACTGTCGTAGTTAACACTCCAGATTTACTAGCTGTAATACTACCTGCAATAGCAGCATTAGCAGCATACATAAATCCATTACCTGCAACATACCATTGAGGACTCCAGCTTGGGACACTTGCAGTACCACTATTAGACATAACAGCATATACCCAATCTGAACCTTTTGATGGCGTTGTCATACCTGCCCAATACTTGCTATCTGGCGTAGTAGAATTAATAGAATTATTAGCTATATTCCACTGCGCAATCTTTCCATAATTTGCAATTATATTATTACTTGTTATTGTTCCATCAGCGGTAATGCTGGTATTTGTACTGCTTAACGTAAACCTGTTACCACTTAAGTTAAGACCACCTCTTGCAGTTATGTTGATAGTATCTGCAATAGCTTCGATAGCGCTCTTAAGCTCGCCTGTTTTAGGGTCTTTTTTGATGTATAAATCAAGACTTGTTTTGGTTGCATAACTTTTTAAATCGCTCGACTTAGCGTAAGTTCCACTAAGTGCCAAACTAATACTTGAACCATTATCATTAATTTCCTGCGTAATTTTGTTAATCATAGTAGTTGTTGTACTATAATTATCTGTCAGATTTTTCTTTGTCTGCGTTAATTCTGTTGATATGCTATCAAGATTAATCTTAAGGCTAGCGTTCTGATTAAGCATATAAGCTAATTGTGTGTTAGATACCTCTTTCCAATTCCAATTACCCTTATCATCTTTGACCCATCGCCAAGTTTTTTGAGCTGTTTCGTTGTATGCTATTGCACCGCGATGTTTAGCATATTCATCATTGCTAAAAGTCCATACAAGGTTATCACTAGGGTATAAATCATTTGCCGGGTAAATCGGTATGTGCCAGTTCATAGCTGGATAATTATCTTTGTTAGGTGTTTCTGTAACTGTATACACCATAAAATTATCGTTTGTTTGTTGGTATAAGTCAGATAACGTGATTTCATAGCTATCTAACTTCTGATTAACCGTAGAAAACTTAGTCTGAATGCTTTCAGTATCAACATTGCTAGTCCACCACAGCTTGTTAGTGATAAAATCACTAGCAACTTTCATCATACCGCCCCATTGTGTGTAATCCTTGTCAGCGCCAGTCTTGATAGCTTGCATAATAACATTAAGTGTCTGTCCCTCGTTGTCCAGATAAATTTTATTGCTCTTAAGTGTATGTGTATTATCGTTATTGATAACATTGAATAGTGTTTCAATATCTAGCTTGCTTGCATTGATATTAGCATTATCTTGAACAATATCATCACGAACAACTTTTCTTGTAACGCCTTTTTCTGTAAGTCCTAAGGCATCAAACATAAGATTTCCAGATTTATCCCAGACATACATATTGTAGTCCGAATTAGCGTCTTTACCTATTTGAACTCTTATTCTGTCAGTATCTTTGATGATGATTGTATTGTCTTGCCAATAAGACATTCCATTTTCACTATGAACCTTAAATTTAGTAGTATTAAGGTCAAGTGCTGTAATCTTGCTCGCGGCTATGCTGTCAATCATAGCGTCCTTAATTTGTGCATTGCCGATAACGCTTACAACTGCATTAGCAAATTCTGTTGTTAAGCTCTTGCCTGTCGCCGAACCAAACATTAAGGTCTTGATGTCTGCTACGTCTGCGTTTAATACACCTATCTGTGCATAATCTGCTTGTAACTTAGCGATATTAGCTTCATTAATCGTAGCTTTACTTGCCGTCAAATTAACAATTTCCGCTGTGACAGTTTCAATCTTATTAGCCTTTAATTGGTCTATATACGCTTGATGCGCCTTTAAGTTCTCAACATTGGCATTAGTTATATCAGCATTTTCAATAACTGCCTTGTTGATTAAAACTAAATCGGCGTAGTATCGTTCCATTTGCTTTGTTATCGGACCGCCAGCAATGTTACTGTTTTCTGTGTCAGATTGTCCGATAGATGTAGCTGTACTCATTAAGCCACCATCACATTCGTGTGTTATCTGCATTATAGGCACTTTGTAATCAACGCCGCCCTTATTAACAGTTATAATGTCGCCTACTTCAAGCCGCCAGTCACCGACAAACTTAACTGTAAGTGGTCTAAACTGAAAGCCGCCTATCTTGTTATAAATCTCATTTAAGTTAGCTTGTGTCATAAATGGATTAGCAAAGCTAAGTCCTGTCGTTCCGTCGCCGGCGGTTATCTCACTTGTTTTGCTATCGCCAGACTTCGTATTATTACAAGTCAGCTTTTTAATTGTAAAATCCTTGCTAGTAGTAAAAGTAACGCCTTGCTGATAGTATTGATGTCCGTCAAGCACATAGCCGCTATCCTTATACCATTTAATTTCAAGATTTCCGTCAGAATTGATAGCCGCATTACCGCCTTGTAACGTAGCCATATAACCAATCATTTCACGTATTGTATAACCTTGCGGCTTATCTGTAATTGTATGTGTGTTTGTTATGCTAGTTGCTAACTGTATGCTTAATTTTGTACAGATTTCCTCTAAAATAGCCTTATCTGTACTAGGATAAGCTAATTCGGAAAAATAGCCTTTTTCAGCTTTATACATCTTGTCATAGGCTGTGTACTTAGTGTATTCACCATTGCTTTCTTCTTTAGTTACAGTAAATATGCCTATCTGTACATACTCAATTCCACTATTACCCTTAACACCCTCAAAAATAGTTATGTCCTTATTTTCAAGTGTAATTTGTGGCTGAAAAATAGAAAAGGTAACACTGCTACTGCAAGTGTTACCTATGGAAATGCTATTATTCGGATTGATTATATTACTGTACTTAAACTCATTAAGTGTCTGATTGTATTCTTTTCCGTCAACTAAATATTTGCTGTAATATCTTGCATACAGCAAATTGAAATCCGCACCCCAATTAATATTTTTCATTAGGTTGCTCCTTTCTGATGATTAATCGTTAATCATAAAGCTAAGTGCGATAATCTTAGCTGGCTCAATAGCTTCGCAACTATCAAATACACTTGTATCAACTTTTGTATATTCAGATACTTCTATCTCCTGTTCTCCCAATTCTTCAAGTTCTGATTTTATCTTATCGCTGTCACCCTTATTTTCTTTGCATATCTTTTCTATCGTTTCTACTACTGCTTTAAAGTGTAGCTCTAATGCCTTAATATTAGACATAATGGCAACTGCTAATCTGCCACCCATTTTAAGCTCTGCTACGTTTCTAAGTGCTTCATAATGTGCTAAAACTTCATTTCCTGTTATTTTCATAGTTAATCTCCTTATTTCTGAATTAAACTTAATTTTGCTCCGACTATTAATCCGTCCTCATTCTTTGCTCTTGTAAGATACGGATATGTCACATCTCCTGTGTATATTGTCATTTCCTTTTGTGTACCGCCTAAAAATAGGACTTGTGCTGTTGGGAATGGGTTATCTATGTCGCTTACCACATTATCAAGCAACAACACCTGTTCGCCTGTAAGTGGTGGTAATTGAAGCTCTACTTTGTCTTTAATAGCCACGATTGTGCCTACCATTTCTCCATAGTCATTTCTTCCTGTATTCTTAGACCATATCTTATTTCTGCTGTATGTGTAGCCGTTATACGCTACCGGGAATGTCACCCCCTCGATAATTACAGCACTTATCATTCAATCGCCCCTTTCTGCCTAAAAATGGATAACAAAAAAGGAACATATCATCTTTGATACGTTCCCTTAGTTTTATATATTTAATTATGCTACACTTCCTATCTTGCTATAAGAGTAATTAATATCATTATAATCACGCAAAACATAATGTCTTAATGTGCTCATATTTAAATGTCCTAATAGCTTTGCTATTTTATATAGTTCTCCAAGCACTCCAACTACCACCACCTTCTGTATATTGTGCATTTCTTATTGCGATTTTATTACTGCCAAAACCAATTGCTAGTTGAACTCCAAATCGAGGTTTTTGATTTATTAAACTCGAAAAACCAATTAATAAAAATTTATTGCCACCTAAGACTGATGTTGGCGGTGTTCCTTGCAGGTAATTATTTTGACAACAAAGTATATATCCAATACTGTTTTCAATCGTATCTATGTTAAGCGTTTTTATGTTGTTTGCACCATAGACTGTATTCAGCTCAACTTTGCCTATGTTATCAATACGGTTGTCTAGATTATTTTTCAACAGAGCAACATCTGCATTAAGCCGTCCTGTGTTACCAGTATAAGGTACAAAATCATTATAGGTAGCATTGAGATTTGTAGTGAGCATTGGCTTAATAATAGCATTTGATATTGTTGTGCCATTATTTATCACTATCATAATATTCAATGATTCGTCACTAGCTGGTGTATAAACTCCTCCATTTCCATTTGTATCAAACACATTTGGCCTTTCATCCTTCATCTGTATATATAAACCAGTAGAATTTTGTTCATACTTTGTATTTCCCCAGCCAAGTATCTTATAAGTTTTATTTGCTTTAAAAGAACATATTCCAAGATGAAAAAATGTAGATTTTGTTGCTGTACCATTCAAAGTATAAGTACCATCTCCATTATTGGTACAAGTAATTCCATTTTGCGTAGTTGTTTGCAATGTTGGCTTAAGCAAATTAATTGTCATATTGCTGTTTAGTTCACTTATCATATCGTTGTTATTCTTAATGCCATCTTCCATATGATTAAGTCTGTCTGGACTTAATGGAGTACCGCCACTAGTGCCAGCTTTCCACGCTTGCTTTATGTATTGTATAAAATTCATAGTAAAACCCCACTTTCTAAGCACACAAAAAGGACACCTCACAATCAAGTGAAATGTCCTTGTCATTTTGCTATTTATTTGTTATTATTGACGTGAGCAACTTATATGTACTCATATGTGCTAATCAGAACAGGTCTACCCAACTTGTTCTGATTTTTTTTATTCTAGTAGAGCCAAGATTTCGGCGCTACTTTTCAGAGGAAAGATATTTCCCTTCCCCTATTTAGTTAATTGGCACGAAATTGTTCTGATTGAAACTTACTTCAACAATCTCCCCACATAAGCATATATAACTTTCAGCCAATGTATGTTGTCGCATTTATCTATAAGTTCCTTTATTTCTTCTTTGTATACCTCTTTTGCCATTCTTGTATCTCCTCAGTTTATCAAACATAATCGACTGCACAATTTCGTGCAGTCAGTAATTCGTTCCATTAATCATCATTTAAAAAACTCAAAATTGAGTTCGCTGTTAAGTGTTCAGTTTTAGACAGTCGGCTAAAAATTGAGCCGATTAATAAAATATAGCTGTAAATTTCTTACAGCTATTGAATTTTCTTTCTGTTTGAGCTATTATATCCCACAAGAGAACTTATGCAACATTGTTGAATAATTGCAGTATAAATTCTCTTCCAAGTTGGGTAATTCGTCTATGATAGATTACTTTACCACTGTCAAGAATTTCTTGTTTAATTTCCTCATATCCCATACTGCTGTATGGTGAGTAAAGAACCCAAGTTCCATTGACATTGTACTGAATTTTTCTATCAGCAAGCAACTTGTTAAGTTGAATAGCAGAATTTAAGTTCAGCTCTTTAGCAATCTCCGTCATTGTATATGTTTTATTGACGTGTGTTAAGATAGCGTTCTTTCTTTCTGCTTCAACTCTTGCTTGCCTTTCTTTTTTTAACTTTGTTAATAATTCTATTCCAAAGTCTGGATTATTCAGTATTTCATCAATAACATTATCGGTAGCATATATTCCATTCTTGCGAATTGATGGAATAATCTCATCAGCTACTAATGCTTGAAATTTCTCTGCTGTTTCATTTTTGGCTTTCATTGCTAGTCGGTAGAAGATGTTTTCTGGGATAAAATCTGGACAATTCCCTTTGTAATTGCCGTTGCAACTTCCTGCAACGACCTTTAAATCTGTTAGATAATTGTAGACCGTATTCCACCTAACAACCTCGTTGCCACTTGCTGCAACGGTGGTAAACCCAAGCCCTCTAGCAACATTTTCCAATCTTAAGTAAGCAACGCCATTCTGCTCATAGCAGTCTACGCCGCAAATATTCTTAGTGTTCATCGGTGCCTTAATCTCATTGTGAGTGTCATCTTTTGTAGTTGGATTATTATTATAACTCATTATTTTACCTCCTACAAATTTATCATTTGCTCAAAACAGAACTTATTGCGTAGTGGGAGTATATGCCCACAATGCCTCACGCAATAATATTATGCCACTTCCTTTGCAGACTTGTCCTGTCCCTTTAAATCAAAATTATTAACATTGTCCTGAATGGTTTCTATCTGCTGCAAAACTCCCATAAGAACATATGAAACTCTTTCGTTTTCCATATTTGCTAAAACTTCTGTTACTGTTGCGTGTGCAATTTCTGACGCTATATCAATATTTGTTACAATTTCTACATTACTCATTTGTTTTCCTCCGAAAAATCTTGAATTTTCCGAAAGAAACTGATATGATAGATTTATCAATTCCTTTCGGATTGGTGTTTTTAAAGTGTTGTGTTCGTTGGTAGCGGTGCAACACTTTATTTTTTTTGCCCTTTTACTTTTTCAATGCCTTTTTTAATCAAATCAAGTATTGTATATCCGCTTTTATCAGAAAAATTCATTATTTCTTCCTTTTCCTCTTTGGTGACACGAATATATATTCTTTCATTTTTAGGATTGTCGAGTTTAGGTCTACCTTTTTTATTGGACATATACTCACCTCTTTTCTGTCCGCACATTTAATATAAACCGTACGCACAAAAAAGTCAAGCACTTTTTCAATAAAAAATGGAACGCACCGAAAGATACGCTCCATTAAGGGATTATTCTACTTTTAATGTCAGCTTCATAAGTTTCTTACTTGAACCCCAAGCTGTCACTTCTAAATCAACGTCACTCTTATCTTCTAGTATGTATATCCTAGCAACTGTAATATTCGCACCTGTCTGCAACTCTCTTGCCGCATTGTTATATTCGTCAACATCAAAACTAGCTAACGGATAGTCAAGTTCCTTGCCGTTCTGAAAGCAAGTGACATTATAGTTGTAAATAAACGCTTCATTGTCTTTTGAGTTGTTTGTAAAGTCAAAATAGACAACAACAACTTCTCTATCATTGCTATCTGTAATTACTTCGTGTTTAAGGTATTTAAGTGTTGTATCATCATTCGTTGCTGTGTCTGTATCTTGCTGTGTTGTACTAGCTTGTTTCGTAGCATTGGCATTGTTACTGTTGTTACCGCTTCCATTGCTAAAAGCAACTATCAGAAATAGTACAAAAGATACTATTGCAAAGTAAGAGCCTAAGTGTCTTTGTGACTTGTCGCCTTTACTTTTGATTAAATCCACAATAGCCAATATAAAGCCTATTGGGATTGTGAATATAAATAGTGCTGTAATTGCCGCCGCTATGCTTAGCTTACTGTCTTTTTTCTTTGCTTTCTTTTCTGCCATATTGTGTTACCCCTTTGCTTTTATTTTATAGCAAAAGAATAACACAATACGCAAATCTTATCAATATGGAAAAGCCGCTTGCCCTGTCATATTAGTGTAGTTATTAGCTTTATCCTGTACCATTGTAAACAATTTATCAGCATCACCTTGTAATGTTATGTTTACATTGTTGTTAGCTTCTGACATAGCCGCTACAACCGCATTGTAAACCGCCGGATAAACTGCGTTGGCAATACCTGTTGTGATTTCTTGTTGATTGGCTACCGCTGTTCTTCCGTCCATAGTACCAACCATTTCGGGCATAACTTCATTTGCAACGAATAACTGTCCTTTTCTTGGAAAACCACCATTTGCATAAAAATCAACATTAATATGAGGCACTTCTGGAGGCATAAGATTAAATTCGCCCTCAATGCTAAAATGTGGCATTTTAATATGAGGAAATCTAAGCGACAAGTCACTCCACCAGTCCTCTAGGTTATGCCATAATTCTCGTATATAACTAAAGAAATCTTCTATTGCAACTGATATTCTGTGAAGTTCTGGCTTGCTGTCCCACCAATCAAGTACGCTATACCATTCATTTTTAAGCCCTTGCATTATTCCGCTTGCCATATCGTTCCATCTGTCTGCTGTAAAGTAAGGCGCTACGTGGTTATTCCACCAATTACCTATAGCTGTTCCGCCCCACCAATTAGAAAAGCTATTCCAACTGTTAGATAAGCTATCCTTAATATTTTCACCTAAGTTGCCCCATCTTTCTTTAGTAAAATATGGCAAGACATTATCGTTCCACCAATTATATATTCCTGTGCCGCTCCACCAATTATTGAACGAAGTCCAACTATCAGTTAAGCTACCTTTTGCGTTATCTCCAAGAGATTGCCATTTTGCTTTTGTAAAATAAGGTGCTACGCTATTGTTCCACCATCCTACGATAGCTGTATTGCCCCACCAATTAGAAAAACTATTCCAAGCATTGCTTAATGAGGTTTTAGCATTGTCGCCTAATTCTCCCCATTTTGCCTTAGTAAACCAAGGTGCAACACTTGTAGTCCACCAATTTGCTATATCATCTTTGTGTCCGAATGTGATTGTTTCTATCACTCCGTCAATAAAGCTAGGTAAATCTTCAAATGGTGCTTTTATAAGATATGCTAATTGGTCGAACATTGACATATCTATTTTCTCGCCTGTTAATTTTTCATTGAGCCAATTGCCTAAATTAAATCCAGCAATAGCAGCTACTATTCCACCTACTATTCCAGCACCTATAGTTAAGCCTATTTCTGTTGCTGTTCCTGCTCCTATAATAGTGCCTATATCTGTTGTAAGTAATCCACCTATTCCTGATATTATACTGCCTGTTCCGAATGATTTTAAAGCACCTTTAATACTTGTTCCTATTACTGTAACAAGTTTCTTTTTCAAAACACTTCCTAAGCCTGTAAATTTCAATGCCGCTATAGCTGTTATTAAGGTCGTTTCAATTGGTGCTGCCGTAAATGAACCACTCCATAATTCGATAGCTGCTTTAATGGCTTGCCATAACACATTACCAAGGCTTGAAAATATTTCAAGCCAATTAAGTCCATCTAAATACTCTCCTATATCATGTCCAATTGTATACCAAGGAACATCATCTATAGCCTTTGCAAACCAATTAAAAATTCCTGCCACAAGGTTAGATGTATCTTGACCTGCCTTAAAGAAATCACCAACTGCAAAATCTTTAAAAATCTGTTTAACAGGTTCAAGTGCTTTCTCTATTCTGTCAGCCCAGGCAACTGCCGAATTTTCCATATTGGCAAACGCTTTATTCCACGCCGCTTCATAATCAGCCGCCGCCTTAGCAATATCGTCTGTCAAATCAATAGTGCTGCCACCGCCACCGCCGCTTGAACCCTTGCTTGAGCTTGTATCATCCTGCAATTTATTAATTTCATCAAAACCCATAAGGGATAATGTAGCTTTCTTTGCTGAATCAGCTACATCTTTGTAGCCATCTGAAATATCTTCTAAGCCGTCTGATGTGTCTTTATAGCCACTTTGTCCGAAGCTCTCAAAGTCAATCTTAACGCCCATAAAAGAAGCAAGCCCAACTAATAATCTTTTGATTGCAATAGCTACTCCGTTTACTATTGGCATAACCTTTGAAAGAATTGGGATAAATAGCTGTCCTGCTACCATTCCTACCTCTTTCATATTGTTGCTGAACTGGCGTAACATATTACTTGGGGAATTGATTGTCAAATTTGTTATCGTATAGGCTCTTTATCCTATACTTCTTATAGTTTCCTATAAGTTCAGAGTACATTATCACCCACGTTTTTGCGTTTGGTTTGGTGGTAGCCACTTCCACCTCATACTGCCCTATATGCAGTAGTGTCGGACACTCTTGGGAATATTATATTTATTCAATTCCTACTCGTTACGATACTCAATAGCCTGTTCGTAATCTATTGAGTTATCTCGGTATTAGCATAGTTGAAAACTTTAGCCTTCGCCGATTTTGCCCGATTGCCATAAGATATTTCTATTCTTATGCAACACTTGGAAGATAAGCTATATCATTAACTTTCTTCCGTCTATTAGCTAAATCACCCCAAGATACTTTTGATTGGTCTAATATCGCTAACACTCTTAACTGTTGTTTTTCCATCTGTGTCATTTCAGACACCGACTTAGAAATGCCTAAGTTGTAAGCATACGTCGCTAATGTAGCATTGGTAATATCAATACCATACTTGTACAATGCCCTCGATTGTCCGATTAAACCGCTTTGTAAGTTCTGTGCTACTGTTGAATAGTCCACATTAAAAAGTGAGCTTATATCGCCCGCAAGCATTGTCATTGACTTTGTTATTGCTGTTGTTGCTTCACCCGTCTGTCCTAGTGAGTTAGTGACAGAGGCTAACTGTGAAGCGTACTGTGTTATCTCTTGTATGTTAAGTCCTAAGTTCTTTGCTCCGCTTTCTTCAAGCAAACCGCCTTGAACATTAACTTTTAAACCAGACAGCTTTCCGAGAGTATCGTTTACTCTGCTTTGGAAGCTCTCTGCATATGCTGTTGCGTTATCATATCCGTACTTTTCGTAATCTTTATCCCACTCTGAACCAATCTTGCCAAACGCTACCGCTTGATAGTTGAATGCTTCAATGTAATCTGTTGTTGACTTAATTGCTTCTATAAGTTTCTTACTGCCACGAATTACCATAAAATAAGTGGCATAAAACTTGCCTATTGCACTTGCCAAGTTCCAACTGCTTTTAGTTGCTGTCCTAGTGCTTGTAGAAACGCCATACAGCGACTTTTGAAGTGAGTTTGAAGAAGTACCCACCTTGCTACCTTGACTAGCAAGATTAGCCAATGCGTTAGTCATTTGAATAACATTTTGACTTACTGTTGGTGCTCTTGATAGCGTTGTCATTAAGCCATTTAAAGCATTACCTAGCTTTGGAATGTTTACAACGGCGTTTTCAATACTCTTACTGCCTAGCTTACCAAGTGACTTTGCAAATTCTGTGACTTGTGTTGCATTTTGTGGAATAGCTGATATGCTTGCAACTGCCTTTGTGACAGCTTGAAGTGATGTAGCTGTGTTAGTTAGTGCAACTGAATCAACAGAACCTATCTTTGTGATATTCTTGGCAAGCCTTGTAAAATCTGCTGTTCCTGCGTTCATATTCTGCATAGCAGAACCTAACTGACTAACACCACTCGCAAGACCGCTTAATGATGAACCATTCACAGTCGCAAGTGATGTTGACAGCCTTGTAAGCTGATTTATCAGTTTATCAACAGAATTGATAGCTTTAGTGGCAGTACCAGTAATTTTAACCTCTAAACTGTCTAATTCCACGCTTTACCCCCCTTTTTATAGGATTGTTGGCGGTAATCCTTTCTTTTCAGTCTGTGCCGCCCATTTCTGTTCATTAAGTAACATCAGCTGTAACTCTTTATCGTTGGTATCTTTTTTGCTTTCTTCTGTTTTTTCTGATAAAATAGCTTGTTTAGGATATTCAAGGTGTACATCTTTATTAAATGCCGCACCTATTCCACAAGAAATAGCTGGAATTGCATAAACTAAAAACCAGTTATACATTTCTGAATCACGATTTTGTCTATCAATCTTTTTGCCTTTTGCGTATAGTAATAATTTTGTAGGTGTCATTTTAAGAAAGTCTGAATAACTAATACCTAGTGAACTGGCTAAGACAAAGTATTCTTCCCAAATTATTTTGTGGAAGTCTGCTTTTTCTTGTGGTCCTGTGGAACTACTGTCGGCTTCTTCTGTTCCTGTGTCGCTTCTTCCACATTGTTCGCCATTTCCTCTAACATCGTTGTTATCCCTGACAGCTCGAAAAAACCATCATCTTCCATCGCTTTCTTGATTTCTTCAAACAACGTTCTATATCCGTAACTCTTATCTGTCTTTCTTTTCTCTGTAATATATGCCCTAGTGAGTTCCTTTGCTTCATCCATAGTTACTGGGTTATTGTCAATACAGCCTGCATAAATGGCGGTAATGCAAATCTCTGGCACATCTGCTGTCATATTTGCCAAGCCGTCAAAAGAAGCCTGTGCAACACTTTTATCTGTCTGTGCAAGTAAGTAAGAACCGTTAACAACAGAAAACATTTTCTGTACTATCTCTTTGCACTCTGCCGCACCAAAAGAGAACTCAACTTTGTATTCTTTTCCGTTTACATTAATATTCATCATAATTTTTACCCTTTCCCACCCTATCGTCCATATAGAGAAAGGTGCGGATTTTACACCGCACCTACCTTTTAAAATAATTATTCTGTTACATCATCAAGATATGATGTGTAGTCGGCTGTTTTGGCGTTTGTGCCACCAATCGACACAGCCTTTGATTTAGTCGATTGGCTTATCATTCCCCCACCTTTGTTACTGTGAATGTGTCACCAGCACCTTCGACAACTTGAAGCTTGTCTGTACATTCGATAGGTGAAGTGTTAGGAACTGCTGTTACTGTCATTTCAAGTACTGAATCAGTACCAGAAACATCATTAGGTGTTGCTGTTACCTGTCCGACAAATGCGTACTTAGCAACCGCGCCTAATCCGTCAGAGCCATATAACTGAATAATATCCAACTGCTTACCCTCTGCTTTGATTAAGTCCTGTAAATAAGCCTTTTCAAGATTTCCTGTGTAAGTCTTAGCGTCAGATGTTTTGATACCCATTAAGAATGTCTGTGAATCATCTTCAAATGTTGTACTTTCAACTGTGTTAGGTGCTGATACTGGTGCTGAAATCGACTTAGCCGCAACCATTAACTTATACGAGCCTGAAAAACCATCTTCGCTATGTTCCTTGTAGATAACCCTAGCTTTATAACTTGTACTTGCCATTGTCTTGTCTACCTCCTAAAAATTTGCAAAAAAATAAGAGCATTTCTGCTCTTTGTTACATTAATCTGTCATTTGCCGCTATCATTCTTCTAAATCTAGCGGTACTCTTATGTACTTTATTGCTGATTGAGAACTCTGGCATTGCATTGCCTTGAAATCTCATTGTCTTGAATGTATCTGTAATCACTGCCATAACCTTGCGACAATCAGACTTGCTTGTGTTAGTGGTAACATCTACTTGAAATGTTGCTAACAATGCGTTAATTGTCTGTCCGTCAAGCGTTTGCCCTTGTTCAACTGCTGGCAGTAAATGAATGTATACTGTTGGGAATACTGCTTGACCGCTGTTTTCCCCCTCATTGGTTATGACTATCTTTGGATATGTTTTCTTTAGTTGCGTTAGGGTTTTAGCCTTGACAAGTGCTGTGACTGTATTCTCGAGGTCTATCGCCCAATCGTTTGCATTCGCCATTAACTAAACACCTCTCTTGCTATCTGCTTATACTGATTAATAATCTCAATTGTGGCGTTGTACATAGGCATTGTAGCTTTAACGCCATGAGTAGGTTTCCAACTTCCACTTTGTTCATCCCAAAACCACCATGTGTCGTCCCAAGCATGAACCTGTCCAGGATATGTGCCAACTCCTAACCCTAATTCATCAGCTTTAGGATTAGCAACAGCGTTATAATGAATACCTGCGCCAAATTCAATCGCTAATAGCGTGTAAAATGGCTCTCTATCTTCTACTTCAACAGTTTTACCGGTAGCAATTAAAATAGCTTGGTAGCCATCTTGAATAGGCTTTCTGTCAACTCTCAATGTTACTGTCCTACCTAATGGACTTTCGTTAGCACTCATAATTGCCGCTTTGTCGCCTAATTCTGCTAATCGTCCAACAAGCAGTTCACATTTATACTGTAAACTCTGTTTATACTGTTGTAGCTGTCTGATAGCTTCATTTACAGACTTTTCAGACAAGGATATATCAATTGTATGTCTTGCCATATTACACCGCCTTAGAGCAATTTTAAGTCCACAAAAACTTTAAATATTTTAGGTGATTGAATTGCAAACCAATCAACAGTTGTTTCATCGTGTCCAAATTGTTCTATATGCTGCCAATTGCACTGTAATCCGCTTTCAGATAGAAAGGCGTGTATTATTTCGTGTCTTAATTGTTTCTTTTGCAATTCTACAAAATTACCTACTTTATTATAGTTATCAGAACGAATTACTATTAACTTTGATGTATTATCACAAAAGCCGTCAATATCTTCATTGTTAAGCATTCTTAGTTCAATAGCATATTCTGTTCCTAAAATATTAATTGTTGTGTTTTCCATAATGCACCTACTTTACGACCGCTTTAAGCATATACTTAGTTGAATATAATGCTGGCTTAATTCCTACAATCGTGAAGTCCGCTGATGTTTCATCAACAAGACCGTCATTTGTGTATGTAGGCTTGCTATCAAGCCAAATAAGGTCGCCTTTTTGAATAGGCAACACATTCCTATCTGTCAGCAAAATAGCGTCAAAATCAGCGGTATCAAAGCCGTATTCCTTGCTTTGTGCTTCTCCACCGCTGAAAGCTATGTTTGCTTTGAAGTCAACTGGCTCTGAAAAGCCTGTTTTTTCTTCAAGAACTTTAGGTATCTTATTTCCCTCATCATCAAGATAAGGAATGAAGTTACCCTCTGTGTCGGTATATCCCTCATAAAGGATATTGCCGTCATCATCTCTTTCATAGATGGTCACTGTCTGTCCTTGAAGCGAATACTTCATAGCTTGCTTATTAATGTCAAGCATTGTTCTTTACCTGCTTATAAATCTGATTAACACCTGTGCTTGATAGTCCGGACACAATTCCTACTGCGATTGCATTAAGAATATCATTTGCCGGAAAGTCAGGTATTACATACATACCTATAATGCCTAAGATACCGCCTGCAACGCCTACGATTATAGGAATGTAATTATCCTTAATGTGTGGAATTGCCTTAGCTCCTAAGCCTATCAGATATGTAATTACAACGATTGCTACAACTGTTGTTACCGATGTTATATCCATTTTAATCTTTACCTCCATTCTTTAAGTGAATTTCCTGTATTTCGTTATACATCTTAGTTACCATCCCATTACCGCCTAAAGCGTGATATGCGTTATACATCTCAACGAAATTATCATAGGCGTAAGATGGAATTTCACCTATTTTCATATACTTATCGTGATATTCGATAAGCTGTACTCGCAAAAGCAACATTGTGCCTTTACTATTGGCGTCTTTGTCCTTTTTCTGTTGTTTCAGAAGCCAAACTATATAGCCAAGTAATATCGGTAATACTACGGTATAAGTTTGTAATAAAAATTCTTTCATTTTATATCTCCTGCAAAATTAATAGGCACACCGCCCACCACCCTTAATGTGTGCCGCCTGCTACCATATTGGTAACGCACAATCTTCTATAAAACCTTAGCAAAAGGAAATACCCCAACAAATAAGCTGTCTCTATCTCTCCAAGTTCTGTTGACACCATTCTCATTGTAGCTTGCCATAAATGCTTCACCTGCCTGTGAATGGTCGTAGACAGCCAGATTAACGATAACGCTCTCAAACTTCTTTAAGTCCTCGGTTATCATTTCGTCTGTGTAGCTGTCAGGGTAATTTCTTCTTGCCTTTACATCTTCTGTAGCCTGTTTAATAAGCTGTTCGATTATCGGATTATCTTCTTTGTTATCGAACACTACCACATCAGATGTTGTTTCATCATCATTTGTGACTGTATCAATATGAAATTGTTTAAGTCTGATTTTAACTTGCTCCAATGCGGTGTATTCCATAATTTCAGCTCCTATAATCCTAATTTCTCAATTAACAACTTCTTTAACTCTGCTCCTGTAAGTTCTTCTGCGTTGCCTATACCTTGTTCTGCGGCAAAAGCCTGTAAATCAGATGTAGACATGCGATTAATGGTTGTCTTGCTATAACCTAAAAAAGCCCCCTCTTCGGGAACTTCTTCGCCTGCGTTATACCATTTACCATTATGAATTACTATATATGGATATTTCATAGTTGCACCCCCTACTCTTCGCTATGAACCTCATATACGAATGTGCTATCCATATTTTCATATGATGGAAGTACAACTTCGGAAGCGAATGTTGACATCTTCAGGGGTGGTCCGTACTCTGTCTTTGTAGCAACTGTAATACCTGTACCGTATACTGTTACATCAACATCAGCTACCTGTCTTGCTGTTCTTTCTTCCGGTGTAGTTCCGAACCAAGTATTACCAAGACTACCTTCTGGAAGAAGTGTAACCTTGTTATCTGGGTAGAAGTACTGCTCCTTGCCATCATCATCAATGTACATCTTATCGTAAAGTACGATAGTGAGCTTCGCTCTCTTCTGTACCACCGAAATAACAGTATCATCGTCAACCTCAATAGTTGCTGTAAGGTTCTGTGCAAGGATTGAGTTTCTTATCTGTGCATTGTCGAGCAGATATTGGAATGTATTGCTGTTCATAAGTGCATATCTAGCAATCTTGCCTTGCTTCTGTAACTTCTTTCTTGCATTGTTAAGGTCTGTAAGTGGCTTTGAATTAGTTGTATCGCTCCACATACTTGTTCCGGATAACTTTGCGTAATGGTCTTTTGCGTATGAACCATCCTTGTCATAATCGTAAGCATACTGAACGCCATCACTTACAATAGCAATTACCGGATGACCTGCATTTGTAGAAAGAAGCGACATTCTCATACGCTCCGGTACAACTTCTGCGCCGCTTACAAGGTTGTTAGTATCGTCATATACGCTTGATAAAGCACTTGCAAGGTAAGGGTCGTCTTCTGATTGAATACGCTCGATTTCAAGCATTTCCTCTTCACCAACTGTCATTCCCTCACGGAAAAATGCCATCTGTGTTTTTTCCTTGCTTAATCCGCCTCTAGCTCTAAGAGTTGGGATTGTGTCAAAGTTAGATGGTGCAAGCGAAACCGGTAAACCCTTGTGTGTCTTAATCCAACTTAAATCAAGTCCCTGCTTCTTTCTTTCTGGAAACCACTGTAAACCAAGATAAGGTATCTGATTACTAGCGTTTTCTGTTGCTGATAATGCAATAGACTTACTGTCTAATACTTCATTAATTAACATCTGTTTACCTCCTGTTATTATTCAAATACAATCATTGGAAGAGCTGTCTTAACTGTTTCGTCATATGTAACGCCAGAGTGTGCTTCTGCTACCTTTGTGTTGAGATATGCTTTCTTAAGCAGTACGCCCTGTGGTCTATCCTCTGTTACATCGAATCTCAAAATGCCCATTACTGTAGCTGTGTTGTCAGCTTTGCCATTTGCTCCGATTGGAGTACCAGCCTTGACAATTTTCTTGCCCTGCGCGTTTTTTGTTGTTACGCCGTCAAAATCGAGCGTTAATGGAATTGCTTCATTAGGCTCTCTCTTTAAAATCTGAACATCTCCTGCGTATGAAGTCTTTTCATACTGCATATTCATTTCCTTTGCCATTTCCTACCTCCTATTATTACTGAATGTAATGTGATAAAACGTCATTGTTTTTAGGTGCGTTAGATATAAGACTTTCTGCTATCTTTTCAGCGTTTGTCTTATTGTCTGCACCGCCTTTATTACTGCCGCCGCCCGGAATATCCTGATGTTTTGCAATTTCCTGTTCCTTAGCCTGTGCCGCAGCTGTTTCTTTCTCGGACATAATCTTGCCAAGTTCGGTGTAATCAAGGCTTCCATCATCTTTAACAACTGTCTTTGCCTGTTCAGCAGTAATCTTAAAATTAGTCATAGCTGCTTCCCTCTGTTCTCTGATAGCGTTAGATTTCTGCAAATCTGCTATCTGCTGATTAGCTGTATCTAATGCCTTATTTGCCTTTTCAAGCTCTGTCAGATTACCAGCCTGTATTTCATCAAGCTGCTTCTGTAAGTCGTCTGCTGTGTCAGCCTTAGCCTTGTACTGCTTTGCCTTGTTTTTCTCCGTAGCAACTTCTGAATTGTTCTGATTAAGAAGATTTGTAATCTGTTCATCTGTTGCTTCTGGGAAAAGTTTTAATACATCTTCTCTTGTCATAATTACCTCCGTTAAACACACGCTTTTGTTACCGCAGGTCGCTCCTGCTGTGTTCTTCTGCTATTTACCGCATAGCTGCAAAATGTATAAAATAAAAGCAGCTACCGATTATTCGATAACTGCCTTATTTTGCTGATTATTATTAAGTTGATTAACTATCTCTTGTGCTTTCTTTTCTTGTTCTTCTACATCTTTAATAGTTTTGTATAGATTATCTAAATATGGCTTAGATAATACATATGTTTTTTCAGAATCGCCCCATAAACCAACTGTCTTAATTGCAACAAGTGGATGTATGCCAGCTTGTAAAAGTAAAAGCAACGTCTGCGCCTTGGTATACATATTGTCCTGTGGGCTGTGATTAATCTGCACATCAAAATCTCTGACTGACAACTTTAAATCTTGTCCCGCAAGTCTTAGAATATTAAGAACTGCCACAGCTAATCGCTTTTCGCACGATTTAACAATAGGGTCTTTCAACTTTGCTCTTGTTTTAGAAAAGTCCCAACCATTTCTTAATTCAACTGCCCCCTGTGTATCTCCGCCGGTATTACCTTGTTTGTTAGGAATTGCCAATATTGATAATGTGTTATCCCATAAATCTTCCTTAGCAACTTGACATTGTGTCTGATTAAGCTCCTGTGTCATAATCTCAACGTCTGACTTGTTGTCTTTATTGATAGATTTAACCGTAAGGGCGTGGTTCATTTTCATTTTTTCAAATGTTTCTGTGTCAACTTCGCAATTAACAAACTTAACCCAGTACTCAACAAACTGCTGTATACTATCCATTCTGTTAGACTGCATATTATTAATAGCATCCAGCATACCTATAACAAGCTCAATATCGGATATTCTTTCGTGGTTATTAGGAAACTCTACAATAGGGATTTCACCATATGTATGTAGTTTCCTTTCAACTACTTTGCTGTCAACAATTCTAAAAGACATAGTGTCGGAAAATGCCATCTTATACCAGTTTCCATCCTCGTCTTTAAGTTCCTGTACAACAAGCATAGGTTCTTCTGTGCTTTCATTGTAAACAACGTAAGTATTCATTGGCGTAGGTGCCACAATTCTAAATGGTACATCTCCGTTTTTAGGTTGAACCGCTTTGAATGATGTCCCTGTTGCCGACTGCCACTCTCCGGCTTTAATGTCTTTCTCCTGCTTATTGGCATCCGCCATAAAATCATTGAGTATGTCAACTGCCTTATTGATAGCTTCATCATCTTTACGGCTAATAAACTGGATTGGCTCGCCATATGTCTGTCCTACCTTAAACTGAACAATTTCATATGCGTGGTTTTCAACAATCTTGTTTGTAATATCTTCATTAGTCAGCTTATGCCTATACAATATTGGTTGGTCGCCCTTGTAGTAATGCCACAGATACTTGATAACTGGCTTATTCCAATTAAATACACCTATAGTACTTCCAATAACCTTAACAACATTGTTAGCAGTTATTGTATCTACATTCGTATATGCAATTTTACGTCCATAACAGCCTCTAACAAGGTCTTGAAAATACATTGTGTTCATATCTTGCTCCTAATAAAATGTCATACCGCTTGAACTTCTGCTGTCCGGTATTTCTTTAATTTGAAAATTATCATCATCGTTAGGCACATACCATATCCATTTACGACAATGTTTACACGCCAGCTTATGTGTTCGTGGGTCTTTGCTGTCTGCCTTAGTCAAAAACTTATGGCAATTCGGACACATAATTGATTTATCTTTATTCATATAAAAATTCATATTTCTACCTCGTTGCATAACAAAAAACACCGCTACAATTAAGTAACGGTGCTTTCCGATAAAGGATTGTAATATTTGATGAAAAACAGTTCTGTAATTTCTTACAGGTATACTATACCACGCCGGCAATGTGACATTCTATGACATCTTTTATAAATATTCATTTCCATATTTATCTTCAAAAGCTTGCAATGCTTTAGCGTGTATTCTGTGTACCTGTCTCCAGCACCAGCCTGTTTCATTTGCAATTTTTTCAAATGTAAACTTTCTGACATATCTTAGAAACAACACTGTGTAATAATCTTCGTTGTTTATCTGCTCGATCTGCTCTATTATTTTGTTCTTTACATCAATGTATTTATCTATAAGCTTGTCAAGGCTTTCTTCCATTTGTTCAAGTCTGACATATCCGCATCCTGTTTTGTCCGGATCTGATGATGACATAACTCTTTCTTCATTAACAACCGCTGATATGCTGTATGATAATTCTTTATACTGTGTTATTTCTATCAATTTATTGTCAATTATCTTGTTGTAATAGCTTATCTGATTAAGATAGTCCTTAGTTGTCATAGTGAATTAATACCTCCTAAATGGATTTATAGCAGCTTCAACTTTAGCTGTTCTATTGCCCTGTGTTATTCTTAATGCAAAGTTTGAGAAAACGTCTGGAACATCATCTAATTGTTTCTTACCTGATACTGAATATTGCTTTAATAATGACATCATCACTCCGTATGGCTCATTAGGTTTGTAAAGCGATGAGTCTTTGAAAATAATATGTTGCAATATCCAGTTAGAACATTGAAATATTCTTGCTTCCTTGTTCGTTTCTGTTGGTGTGTCAGTAATATTGCACACCCACCCAACGCTCTCAACACGCTTATTAACTTCCATAGCAACTCTATCGCCGCCGGCATTACGCTCAAATTCGCACTCTTGTACCTTGTTATTCACAAGCACTCCTGCGGCATTTCTATATTGTTCTTCGTAATCTGCTGTGTTATCGCACACACAATCAATGCAGTAATAATCTTCTCCGTGTTTCTGTAATACCGGTAATACAAAATAATCTGTGCCTTTGCCTTTTGTATCACATTGAGCTGTGATAATTTCTGGTTCTCCGTGTGGCAGATTAAGGTATCTGCGGATTTTATCATCTGGGAATAATAGCCCCTCACGTTCAATAGGCTCTTGCTTGTATAAGCACCTGTAAGAGATTTCGTCCATTAAAAGCTGTTGGTCTTCAAAAAATTCTTTCGTAAATCCGCTGTACTCATAATTAAAATTACTCTCGCCTGTTGCTGGATCTACATCTGGTACAGCGATAGTCTTAACTCTTTTATTACCTGCGTACATATTCTGTATTCTTCCGATAACATCATGTACACTCCAACGTGTAGCAATATGTATCTCTTTACAATTATGTCCGTCTGTATCTTGGATTTTTCTTTGTCTGGCATCTACTGCATATTTATCCCACAGCTTATCTAGTACCATAGGATTAAGTGCTTCTTCAATGCCGCCTATCATATCATCCACAAGTAAAAACTTACTTGCACGAACTTTACCGGCATTCTTACTTCCTACAGATGTACATTGCACAGATGGAAATGGCTTATATTTACCTATGTTGAACTGCTCCAACTTTGCGTTAGTGCTTGTAACTGTCAAATTAGGAAAGATTTCGTTCCACGCATATTCATCAGCATTTGTAACAATATCGTATACACCATCGTAATACATTCGTGTAATGTCGCCAGAATGGGAGTAAAAAAGGCAAAAATCATTAGGAAACCAGCCAGCTACTAAAGCGTTAAACATTTTTTCAATAGTTGTCTTTCCTGCTCCAGGTATTAACGACACGCACAATATATCGTATTTATCATCAATCATACCCTGCAAAGCTTCTATTAGCCCCATTCTTAAGAATTGTTTGCGGCGTGGCATATAGAAACGCTCTTTAGGTTCTCTTTTTTTTTCAAGATACATAAATGCGCTATCCACTATTTTGCTTTGAGCTTCAAGCAACAACACATCATAGTATTTATCAAGCAAGCCAAAGGAACTTTTATTGTTAAAGACAAACTTCTCTATCTCCCACATAGATAGCCCTATATCACGCATACAAGCCTTTTCTATGAGTTCTTTTGTCCTAGCCGTACATTTTAACATTGTGTCAATTTCGCCCTCATTCTTGGCAAGCTGGCACACGTTGTAGTAGGCTTCTATGATGTTTTCATCTATTCCATTTTGGGATATGTATTTTTCGCAATCATCTATCAGCTGATTTAATTCAGAATTCAAGAAAAGCACCTCCACTTTTCAGCAAAGGCGCTTATAGACCTCTGCCTATAACTGTTTCAGGGTAGCGACTAACTCTGCTTGTTAGCCGGTGATTTTATTAAATTATTTTATAATTTCTTCTTCCAATTTCCCACTTATGAAAAACAATAAATGTCATAAATAAAACTGTATCTCCGTTTTTCAGTTTAATAGATATTGGTAATCCTCTTCTGTCAATTTTTGATACATCACTTTGATTTTCTGACAAAAATTTATGTAGCTCCCATTGCAATGCTCTTATTGTCTGTTCATTATGTACATATATCATCTTCACAAAACGCCTTTCTACTTCTGATATTTGCATTTATAACGGCCGCACATATATTTATGTATTCCTTTGCTAACATCTTCAAATGAGGAATATTCAACAGCAAATCCGCAAGTTTCAGGGTTGCACTCACAATTAGGATTTGTGTCGCAAACATTAAATGGATTTTTCTTCTTAATCCATTGATTATCTGGTGCTTCTATATCAGCCAAACCATCAATCATCAGCACAGCCTTTGAAACTCTTACACATTCTTCTCTCTTTTCCTCATTCGTGTATTTTCCGTCTGCATTGTATCGGCAAGTGGTAAGATTACAATTATTCATTCTTCATAAACCTCTCAAATTCTCTCCTGCACTTAAAACATAAATCATATCTGTGTTCGTTTCTCCATATAGCCATTGGGAGTGTTTGTTTTGCTAAATCCTCTGCCGTGTATGTAGTTTTCTCGTGTAAAGGCTCTAATTCTTCTGTTTTAAAATGAGCGTATTTCTCATTGTAAAATGTCATTTCTTTCCCGCACCTGTCACAAGTGTGCCATTCTTTTTGATGTTTCATTCTTCCACCGCCTTTTAATCTAATCCTAGCATGCGTAAAATATCAAGTTCCGATATTTCCTCTGTGCCCTCTCTTGTGTGCATAAGAATATCTTTAAGTTTTTCATTTTCTGCATTGCTGTATTTATTTCTATCATACGCTCCCGAAAAACAATAATATTTGCAATATCCATAGCCTACACCAAGTCTATTGCTGTGAATGCTTTTTCCGACAATATCGTAATATTTTGGTACTTTTAAAATATTGTGTTCTTCGTCTAGGGTACATTCCTTTTGCTCTGCTTCTAGCTTTGATTGAAGATATTTCAGAAAGCTTCGTATATCCTGTTCTGATTTTGAAATATATAAAATAGTTTCTTTCATGCTTCCACCAACTTTCTGCCGCAGATAGGACAATAAGCTATTTTCATTACCATTTCAACATTCATATCTTTACTGCTACACACTGCAAAAGACGGGCATTTATTCAAGTCGCATGTAATTACAGGTTTATTTGACAACTTATCAATCTTAAATTTGCCATAATGTGTTATGATAGGAAATTTTTCCTCGCAAAATTTACACATATTACTTCTTTCCCCATAAATTATCTGGTAATTCCTCGCCGCCATAAATCTTGTTAGCGTATTTCTTAAATGTTGGTACGCTACAACCTGCTACTTTTGCCGCCTTTACTTGTGAAGCCTGTCCCGATATGTACAGGTTAATTGCTTCATAGAATTTATCTTTATTTAGTGGATGTACACCTGCTGCCATAATAATCACTCCTTACTTTGATTTTCAACTTGATGATTATATTTTCTTACATCACTACGCATTTTAGATGGCATATTCTTATAACCTGTATTTTGAAGTTCTGCTTTGAAAGCGTTAAAATCATCATCATTTTTAACAAATATACTGACATATTTATCAATCTGCGGTCTTGTCATAAGCACACCATTTTCAGTAAATACCTTTTTGATGTAGTTTGTATAATAACAATACCCTTTGACTTTTTCGTGGTATAATCCCCAAAAATAATCAGCATTTTCTTTTGTTTCAAACTTTGCCCTAATCTCATTGTTAGAAATGTGATTGTAACAATGTCTGCACAATGTAATTAAATTGCTCTCTCTATCATCGCCGCACATTGAAGCTGTTCTTATATGTGTCATTACCAATGCTCTGTATTCTCTGCTACTCTTTCCACAATATCTGCAAGTATAATTATCTCTTTCAAAAATCTTGGTCTGTAAATCTTTATATGAACTCATAATAAATACCTCCTACAATTCCTTACTTTCACACCAACTACTCTTACAAGCGTGGTTCATAATGTTGATTAAAACATTCTCCGAAGAAAAATGAACTAAGCTATAATCACATTTTGCCGAAAACTTTGTATTGAAATATTCATCAACTAGCATCTTGTAGTCTGTATTATCGTCCATATCACTTATAGCCGCATAATAGGTATCTGTATATCCGTCACGCTCTATGTCGGTTTCTTTTGTTAAATTATCTACTACTCTTGATAAAACCTTATCTGTTAATGGGTAGTGATATTCTCCAGTACATTCTCCGTGTTTATCTAAAAAGTATTTAAAGAATGCTTCTACATTTTCTTTAAGTGTTTTATCATTAGTCCAATCATAAGCTATCTTACCAGCTCTGCTTATCATTCTTTCTTCAGCAACTTCCCAATCACTTTGAGAGTATTCGCTTATCGGCTTAAACTCTTTCGCTTTTTTATCTTTGGGTAAAAAAGAATTACATTGTTCTCTGTTAAGAGAATTACACTCTGTATTTAATGTTCCGTAATTAGTGTTAGGGTAATCATTGTTAGTAATCCCTGTTAAAAGAGTTACATCTTGTGACACTCCCGAATTACACTTTGTGTTATTCCCTTGGGAATTACATTTTGTGTCATTCCCGTCTGCTTGTTTATGTAACTCCTGTCCTGCATCTTCTGCTATAACCTCTTGCCTGATACTATTTTCCCATTTTTTAACTTCTGCGTTGATAACATCATAATTAGGTCGTATATGTATAGTCGGCATTGAATTGAATTTGTATTTTGCTGTAATTACAAATTTCTTTTTCACCAACGATTTAATTGCTTTATCATACTGCCTTTCAGTAATCCTTATCTCTTCCCACCAGTCTTTTCTTTGTTTCGCAATCCAATATTCGCCGTCTTTGTATATCTTGACTTTGCTTTTGTTATCTTTAGTTGGTGCAAACCAATATAAAATTCTTGATAATAGCGCACCCTCTATCAAATCGCCTGTTATGTCAATGTATTTATGGAATGTGTGGTTACACCTTGCTGATGATAGAAAATTAACTTTTGTTTGGATTTCATTTTCTGATAGCATATTTATTACCTGCCTTTCTGATAACTGCCTTATTAACAAAACAACAAACAGGCACTAAGGCTTGTGCTTTTCGCTTCGTCAAGCTAGTTTGTTGTAATCGGATAGACAGGGTTTGAACCTGTGACTACTTGAATAAATCAAGCGTTACTCCCAACTGAACTACTATCCGTCAACTTGTAAGAATTTCTGACAAGTTGAAATAAAAAAGACTAGCACAGAGAGATTAAACAATTCACATTTATAAATTCTTTGGAGGTCATTTATACGCTTAAAAATATTGTTTTGAGGGAATATAAAGTGCTAGTCTTAACAGCAGTATAGGCTATGACACCTATAACAGGTCGTGGCAAAGCTGGATGGAAGTGGTTACGCCCGTGCAGTTGGACTGTTCAAAGAAAGTGGCTTCGCTCGCCGTCTATCCCTTAAGGATAACTGCTGATTATGAAATATTTGAAATAATTACTACGCATATTTGTGTGGGATATGCGTAAAACCTCACGGACTTTCTGACGGTCCTTAACAGCTCTTGCTATGAGGCGAAAGGAGAACTTAATGTTATGGTAATTCCACCAAACCAGTAAGTTCAAAAGGTGCAAGTAACGATTAAGTACTTGCGAACTACCCCTATCAGAATCGAACTGATGATGTAAGAATCAAAATCTTATGCCTTGACCGCTTGGCTAAGGGGCAATTAAGCTACTCTTTATCTTCAAAGAGTGCTGCAATATCATTTGTACTATCAATCTGTTCTACAAAGTTATCTACGCCGTTAGGATGCGTGTCTGGATTACCATTGCAATTTTTACAAGGCGTTTCAAACCACATTTTAAATTTATACAAGCAATTACAGCAATCTTCCTCCGGCTTAAGCATTAGACATCACCTGCCTGCCTATGATTAGTCATTTTATCGTTAGTACGCATAGCCAATTTTTGGTATTCATTGCCCTGCATTTATAACTCCTAACTCTTTTTTTATTTTTTTAAAATTTTTTTGGAATTTATTCAGCCGACTAGCTGATTCTCTGATGTGTTTATTGAATATCTTGTGATTGATTAATATGTGTCTATTATACAACAATTAGCACTTGTTGTAAATGTCTTTTTCTATCAATTTTCGTATATATTCAGACATTGAAACGCCTTGTTTTTTTGATTTTTTTTCAATATGTTTTCTCGTTTCGTCATTAAGTCTCAATTTGATTGTACTTTCTTTTGGGTCACTTGATGTTCTCATTAATTTCAACCTTTCTTGGTCTTCCTAATGTTTCCTTAGGCTTCTTCAACGCCTCTTCTATGGACATACCTTTTTTATTAATTCTATACAGTACAGCTGGCAATCCTATATTGTATTCTTTGCACCATTCTTCTCTTGTTTTAGACACGCCATCTATAACCCAATGCATATGTTCTCGTGGCTTACGCTTTTTCCATTCGTCACTAGGCCGCTTATTATTGCTCTGCGTTTGCCAATCAGCCCACCGGCAGTTGCTAGGCTCATAGTTGCCATTAACATCTATTCGGTCAATAGATAAATCGTTTGAATAGCCGTTTTTTAATGCCCAGTCTATAAATTTCTCTCTATCGCTCCATTCTTCGCATATTTTAATCCCACGTCCGCCATAATTAGCATAACTATGAGAATTTGGGTTATAACATCTCTGTATCATCCCGTTGTGTATTCTTCTCAGCCTATCTAATTCTTCAGAATGTTCCAATCTACTTTCTTCACTAAGACAGCCACAGCTTTTAACAACTCCTTTTTCCCAAAAACAGGGCTCAATTAATTTGATACTACCACAATCGCATTTACAAACAAATTTCCTATGTTTCTTTTCATCTTTTGCTATACCTATAACTGTGAGTCTATTGTTTTTGCGGCCTATATATGAATTGTCAAATTTTATGGGCTGGATATAATGTTTTGCACAATGAAAATTCCTCTTTTCAAAGGACTTTAAAGTGGCTAACATAGTTCTTTTCTCTCCACATTGATTGCACTGCATTACATATTTAGGGTTTGTATCAATATCTTGAATAGATACGATTTTGTAATCACCATAATTTTCCCCAACCCTTGAAAGAATGACCTCTTTTTCATTTTTTAAAATTTTTTCAAGTTCGCTTTTGGCTTCCTCTTGGCGTTTAAGCTTTTGGCAGGGGCAAGTTTTAATTAACTCGCTCCACTTGTTACGACCTTTAATCATAGTTCTATGTATTACTCGCCCACACTCTGTACATTTAAGAGTTACATCTCTGCCCTTTGTATTGAAATCATAAGTAATATCAGTAATTATATAGATACCATTATAAGTGTTAATCTTAGAATTATAATTATCTAACATTCTATTAGCGGTATCTATATTGATATTGTTATTTAATAATTCTTGTAATGTGTTTATAATATATCAACTCCTTATATTTATTTATATATATTATAACATATTTCTATTCTGTGGTACAGAATAAAATCCAAGAAGTTGCTCGTGTGACTTAGCAGTCGGTCGAACATATGTTCTTTTAACCCCCTCCGCCCTTATCCGTGTAATTGTGTCTATTTTATGCCATATTCTCAAACAATTAACACAATTAACACCATATCCATACCATAACGCCGATAAACCTTAATTTATCAGCGTTATATAAATGTTTAATGCTCACAAACCCAGTATTTAAGCGGTTTGCGAGCTGTTTAAATTGTGTCTGAATTGTTTACAACGTTTATCTGCTGCTTATCGGTTAATTGTGTATTATTTTGGTTTAATTGCTGGCGTATTTCCGCGGCTGTAAGAGGTGTTTTGCTGGTGTTTTCTCTGCTGACGCCGGGCAAGTTCCAAGCAAAATGTCTGTTGAGTATCGCAAGAATTCCAACCGGGTTTTTATTGCCGGTTGCAAGCTTATTTGATAAACTTTCTTCACGAAAAACCCGCAGTTTTTGCGCGATGTCACAACTTTTTGTACTTAGCTTTTTCTCTTTCGTTCCCCAGTCGTATATAGTATCTCTATTAATTCCAGTTAATAAACTAAATCCTATAATACTGCACTCTTTATCATATACAGCACATAAATAATAATATATATATAATATATACTCTACTTTATCATAATCATACATATTAAAATTATTATCCATAATACAATTAGTATTATTTTTATTAATATTCTTATTTAACTTTAATATGCTTTTATCACTAAAAACATATTTATTTATATACATAAGAGCGGCATTCCATCTGCTTTGTGGCTCTTTGGTCATATCTTTGATGTTGTGCTCTTCACAAAATTTTGTCAGATATAATTCTATGTCATTCTGGAATATCTCCGGTGTGTCTGGTGTTTCCTGTACTTTCTCCATATATTCCCCCTTTCTGCTGGGTCTGCTCCAGCTAATTAATTTTATATATCTAATAACATAAAAATAACCCGATAACAATATTAATATTATCGGGTGTAAATCTTATATATTTAATTATTAAAATAATATAGCATAAATATATTATAAAGTCAATTTTATTTTGGGGCTTGACATAATATAAAAAGCTGTTTATTATATTAAGCATAAACAGTAACAAAAATGTATTGAAATACGCTATTTTGTATTTTTAAACAACAACATTGGATGTATTGAAATATACGTTTTTGTATTTCTTAAATAGTAACGTATGACGTAGAAAAAAGAGGGAGTGGCAAGCTCCCTCTTTTAATTTTATCCTATCCAATTTTAGAACTCTTTTTTAATTATCTCCAGAGCTTTGTTATATGCCCAATCTAAGCTCTTATACTCGTTTTCTGTGGATATAACAACTTTATCCCCAGTATCAAGAACTTCACCGAAATAATAATCACATCCGCCGGACTTCTCCGCCTTTGTGGCTATTTTGAATGTATATCCGACAAATTCTTTACCGGCGTTTCTTGTTTCTTCGACAGCAAATAGATAACTGTCATAATCTGCATATTTTCCCACATTTTCACTTGTAAAGAATTTTGCAAGGCTCTTCATATCCGTTTTATTAGGTTCTCCATTCTTGTTTCTTCTAACTGTTAAATATTTCATATTTTTACCTCCCTTAATCTTCTATCCTTTCCCAATATGCTCTTACAATTTCAACCTCCTGCTCATCATTAGTCTCTCCGTTTAGATTACACAAAATTGTGTAATTAATTAAATCGACCTGTTCATCATCTTCATCAAAAAGATAAAAATGCTCATCTATTATCTTTTCAGCTTCTGTACTATAGCAAGGGCTTTCATCGCTCCCCTGTGCTACATATCCAGCACTTAATAAAAGTGTTTTTCCATCTTCATAATTTAACTTTTTGAGTTCGTCAATATTAATCATAATTCTTCACCTTTTAGCCTTTCGGCTGCCCTTTCTTAATTTGTACCCTTATTATATAACGATAGCGTTATATAGTCAAGTAGTATTTTAAAATTCTTTTAATTATTTAGAATGGGCATTCATCGGAGCTTATACAAGTTGGAGCTTTCGCCTTTTCTGCTTCCTGTACTTTCTCCATTACAGCTGCCACAATAAAGCCGTTAAGGCTATCGCCTGCCGCCGCTCTGATTCGTTCCTCATCTTCTTTTTTAAACCTTACAAGGCTTTTGAAATATGCTTTATTGTCATATTTTTTTATAGCTCTTGCCTGCGCTTTAGATACTGCCATAAAATCAACTCCTTTTATAAAGATAACTTTATTATATAGTAGCGTTATAACAAAGTCAATGAAAATATAAAGATAACTTTATTATATAGTAGCGTTATATATTTATATATAGATAGCTTTATACATATTGCACAATAAAAATATATAGATAGCTTTATATATTTGTTACATTTTGCGACTTGTAATTATATAACGATAGCTTTATAATAAGAGCATAAATAAAAGGCGGTTGCCACTCTACCAAAGTTTACAACCGCCACCAATCAAAAAGAAAGGTAAGTCGATTATAACACAGTCGGCGAAATGGTACAAGGTTATGAGATTTGAAGTTAAAGAGGGCACAATTACAAGTGAAACATTAGGGAAAACAGATATTTATAAGATAGTCGAAAAGATTCCATTCGGTTTCTTTGTATGGAATATCGGCGAGAATATGGGGAGCGATGAATATGTCCCACTTTGTCAATATTTGTCTCCAGGAATTAAAGATGATTACTCTATCAATCCCGACACTTTAAGAGCCATTAAACTGCCAAAAGAAGATGTTGAGTTATTAAGAGAAGCCGCAGGCTGGGGAGTTAATAGCTTAGAGACAGCAAGAAAGGCATTAAAGAGCCGCCGCCATAGTTATATGGCTGAAAAGAAGAGAGAAAGCGCACGCAAAACAATAGTTATATTTGAAAGGATTACAGAATAAGGAGGATTAAATATGAATTGGCAAGTTATAGAAACACAATATTTTAGTAAATTTGAAAGTCCTAAAGAAAAAATTGTGGCACAATTTGATACCTTAGTTTTAGCGGAGGATTTTGTTAATTTAGTTATTCCAAAAGATACACGCGACAGATTCAAGATTGAACATATTAACAAGGAGGTGTAAATTATGAAGATTTTACTAGAAAAGATTAAGAAACTGGAACAGTTGGAGAAAGTCGCAGACGAAGCAGAAAGCAGATGGACAGAACAGCCAGAAAGCAAAGAATTAGAAAATGCCTTTGATGAGGCATACAAGGCAGAATTTGACGCATATATCAACGCTGCGAAGTATATCGAATATATGACAGGCGGTGCGGTTGATTTTATGAAAGCAAAGGAATTAATACAGACTAAACGCGCGGAGCTTTTGCAGCTCTTAGTATAATTAGCAAGGTTGACGCTTCCGGGGTTCGATTCCCCGGCTTGCTTTACCCGTAAGGAAATAAATAAAAGAAAGGTAAAAACATTATGAATAGATTAGAAGAAGCAAAAAAGGCATTTTTAGAAGTTAGACACATTTTGACAGAAAAGCATGAAGACTTTGCACTTGCAAAAGCATATAAAAAGCCTTGGAAGTGGTACAGGGAACACACAACACAAGAAGCTATTGAGATTTTAAGAGCAGAAGTAAAAGCAAATTAACCGCCGCAGAAGATGCCAGCCGGACCGATACCGGCGGCGGTTTTCCCTTTTAAGGGATAATATTAGAATATGGAGGTCTGCGATATGACAATATATGAAAAATTAGACACTTTAACAGCCGGAGAAATCCGCGGAAATTTAGAAAAATTTATATTCATCTATGGAGAAAAGGCAGTTAAAATCTTGGGGCTTGATAAAATATCGGATTTTTCTTTTTGGGATAATGGGCGAAGCGTAATTATATACACGGGTTCACAAGCTGTTTTTGATTGTAACTATGATATTTTTTATGGCTTAAAAAGACTTACAACTTGTTATAATAAAAGTGGTCTATTTTATGAATTTAACAATTAATAACTTGATTAAGGGCGTACAATCTGCGCCCTTTTTGGCTTGCTGCGGTTTGACTGGTTCGATTCCAGCCGCAAGCACTAAGCGTATATATTTATATGCTTTTCTTTGCGTACCTTGAAAAATTAATACAATAATGCTATGCTTATATATAAGGCTTTTTGCGCCTTTTTAGGTGTACAAGTGTACCCAGTTGGGGCGGCGTGCGTTCTGGTATATCTTCCAGAGCTGGCGACAGCTTCCACAACCTACAAGGGCATATAATGCCCGTTTTATACAACGCATTTAAAAGCATTTTAAGGCTGTTTTACTTTGTAGGCTTAATAAGTCTACACCAACACAATAAAACCGCCGTATAGGGCAAAACACAAAGTCACAAAGTCAAAACAAGCACGAACCGCAGCCGGTCAAGTTTATATATGGTGCTTTGCCACGCTAAAGTTTTTCATCAATTTTTTAAGGCAAATGTGAACAAAATCGGGAGCAAAAAATGAAATTCTGTGTAACCGATTTTTGGATTCCAAAATTGCATATGACGGGGGTATCAAAATTTTTAGCAATAAAATTTGTGGAGAAATTTTTTCAATTTTTTTAGTAGGATTTGAACGAAATCTGAAACGGATTTTGAAAATTGTCAAAATTGAAATTACGAATATAAAAGAGAGCCCCACGGAGGTAGCAAAAAAGTTGCATTATATTCCGTGGGGTTTAAATTAATCTATAAAAATAATTGGCTTATCATCATCAAAAAGATTACTAACAACTTCCTGTCCTTTATCCACTAAGTAACAAGGAACTTTTTGGAATTGCCTAAGCCCTTTGACAATTTCATATTTGTTATTAATTCTATATATAGTTCCTGCGAAATTGCCTTTATTAACAGGAATATAAGATTGTGTATCTAATGGAGCTGATATAGGTTTGTCAAGCTCCTTAAGTTCTACAATATCTACTGTTTCAATCTTGCATAAATCACCATATTCGCCTAATGATGGATATATCGGTGGGTTTAGTAACGCATTGTATATATCATCTATGTCACTGTCATCAGCTTTGATGTATATAGTTGTATGTAAATCAACTAGCATTAAATGATATTTAACTGTATTAACCCATCCGGTGTGGCTTCCGTCTGCATAATCTGTTATAACATCCCAACGCTTAAGCATTTCATCACTAACTTTGTTAAAACGCTTACCACCGTGCCATTCTTTCTGCGTTTTAGTGTTGTAAACACCCTTGCCAGTAACAAAATAATCTAATTTATGATACCTTTTCCATTGACACATTGAATGAATAAATCCGTTAACTGTGCTGAACGGCGGTAAAGGATAACAATCCGCACCTCTTGGTGCTGACGGATTGTTAAATCTAGCCATTTCTTGATACATTTTTAATCTAATAACTCTCATAACAAAACCTCCAAAATAAAATAAGTTGCACCTATACAAAAAATGTATCAATGCAACTTTCCACTATGGTTCTATTAAGGTAAAATGATATAATAGTTATCTATTGTTTACATCTATTAAATAATAGCATTTTTAAGCATTACTGTCAATACAACATTTTTCTGTATAAATCAATGCTTTACTTGAATACCGGCATTGTCTTAGCTCATATATCAACAGTTCCTTAGTCATAGTCGGATTAGTCTTTTGAATTATCTTTAACAGTTCATCAATACTCATCATCCCACTCTCCTAACTGCTCCAAGCACCATATCAACAATGTCAAATACTTCATCTCCATAAGTTGCTACAAAATCGCACAATATCTCTTCTTGTTCAATAGGCAAATACACATCATAGGACATACAGATTGCGTGGCATACTTCGTGTATAAGCACTTTGCGTTGCATAAATCCACGCAAGGCATTTGACAGATAAATTGTATGTGTATTTCTATCTGTTACACCTAGCACAGAAACATTATCTGACCGCTTTAATTCGCCCGAATTTGAATTTTCATATTGTACTCGCCACATTGTGCCATTAATGCTAAAAATCATCTGTATGCTCCTTTCTGAATAAAATAGGCTATGAATATTGCTACTCATAGCCCTTAAATTTACAGCTTAGAAACAAGTGTACTAAGTTTGGTACGCATAAGATTGCGTTCCTCTGCTGTCATATCGCCAATAAGCTGTGTAATATCGCCGCCAAGCTCCTTAATATATCCGTCAAGGGCTTTCATCTTATGTTCCTTATCCTCCGGCGTGTTGTTTTTATGCATTTCCTTAGTCTCTGTATAGTTTCTCTTTGCTCTGTCATAACCGCTTTCAATCGTATGTGATGAGTTATTGTCTGATACAACAGGCTCGGTATAATACATTCGCCCCATGCCCTTATCCATGTCACGCATATACTCCATGTCGTTGTAGTTTACCGGCATGTGATAATAAGGTGGTTCTTCATATCCCCTGCGTGTTCCACGACCTTTAGGGGCAAATCTGCCATTTGCATAGCGATATTGGTCGTAATATCTTCTACCACTTTCTTCGCCATATTCTGCCTTAAGACTTCTTAAGAGTTCTTTATCGTACTCTTCTTCCTCTTCATCAGCCTTTTTCATAGCCTTGGAAATTATTGAATGATACTCAGCTTCTGCAAGGTCTTTTATCATATCTACGACCTCACCCATTTCGGAAGTGTCAACATTCTCAACACCTTTTTCAAGCTCATTGACAGCTTTCTCTGTAAGACACTCCTGCATTTTGTGTATTCTTTCAATGTGCATACTCTCGCCCCCCTAACCAATTCGATTTACTGTGATGTTAGCATTAGCAACACTGATAGCCTGTGTAGATGTGTTCTTGACAGAAATTGCCTGGCAGCAACCGCAAGGAAGCCATACATCTGTTGCCATAGACACATTGTTAAATGCTTCAACTGCTGTTGGTGTAGAGATTGCCAGTGTAGATAAGTCTGGCTCGCCCTCGACAGCAATAGCTAATGAAATTGCTCCTGCGGTTCCGCCTGTAGGAACTGCAATATTTCCGTTAAATTCTACTCTGTACTTTGCTTTGCAAGTGTTGGTAGCGCCTTTAAGGTTAATTAATCCGCTTCCTGTTCTGTGCGAAATATATCCTTTATTGCATACAGACGTTGGCACATCTGTAAATAATACATTTCCGTTTACTGCAACTGTCTGTGTTGCAACATTTGAAAATTCAGCCATAATAAAATCCTCTCTTTCACAAAATAAGGGCAAACATTATAGTCTGCCCTTGGGTTAAAAGTAATACTGCTTAGCAGACATAATCGAGTTAAACTCAATTAAGATACTCAATTATTAAGTTTTAGCAGCCACATCCTGTATTGCAACCACATCCATAAGCATAAGCGTTAGGATTAGGCACAACATAAGCTGGAATAGCTGTAGGATTTACAGAGTTGACAATCTGCTGTGTCTGTGCTGTCATTGCAGTAGTCAGAAGTGCATTCTGTCTATCCTGTGAAGCAGAAAGCTCAAGTTTCTGCACCTTATCTCTCAAATCTGCATTTTCCTTTGTACATAAGTAATCAAGAATAGCTCTTGTTCCTGCCTGCTGGCTGTCAATAATATCTCTTGTATTATTGTTCATTGTGTTCTGTAAAGCACAGGTGTTAGTTGCTAAATTGTAATTAACTCCCTGAATAGCTTCTCTTGTCTCACAGCAGCAGTTAGCGAGCTGTGCCTGTAATGCGTTTGTATTTTGCATATTAGCAACTGTATCAGCGTTAATAGCCTGTTGGATGCCATATCCTGTCTGCATGATATTTGTGTTAATGCCATTAAAGCCTGTGAGCATACTGTTGTTCATGGCGTAGAAGCCATCGCAAAGTCCGTTAGAAATGCCATCTAACTTGCTGATAACTGCGGAATTGTCAAATCCTCTCTGAATATCAGCCTGTGTAGCCGCTGTCGCAACATAGCCACCGCCATTGTTGCCGCCAAACCCGCCAAATCCGCCATTGCCCCATCCAAAGAGTAATGCGAATACAACGATTATCCAAAGCCATCCGCCGTCAGCCCATCCGCCGTTATTGCCGTTGCCGTCAATGTTTGCGACTAATGGTACGCTGGCACAATTTGAGTTTGAAAACATATTGTTACCTCCTAAAAATATATTCATAAAGATGTCACCTAGGTAGTTTGCAAAGACATCTAATATGCTACTAATTACCAAATCTACTTTTTATCTGGCTAAATACATCATCTGCATTTAGTCCCTTTTCTTTGCATAAATTTCTAGCCATCTGCTCTATGCCTTGCATATTGCCCTGCTGCGCCATCTGCATAGTATTTTTCATTATGGGATTATTCATCATCTGATTATTTCCCATTATCTGTTGTATGAACTGTTGCGGACCAGCTTTCATCATCTGAAAAATGTTAATTGGGTTCATTCTTCATCACCGCCTTTGCTTTGAGTTCTTGAAGTTTTTCTTTGCGTTCCTAAAGATTTATCAAATCTATCTTCCAACTGCCCTATTTTCTCTGACAATTCCTTAAACTTATTCAGAAATAGCTGTGTGCTTTCATCTGATAGGGTAAATTTAGCATTTTCTGCATCAGGCATAGAATTTACTGTCTGATTATCTTTAGGGGCTGTATAAGGCTTATACACAATCGTTCTAATTGTTCCGTCAGCATTCCAGCCCTTAACATAAATCTCCGACATATCCTGCTTAGGAAAAAAAGCCATTGAGCCATCCATAGGGACCTCGTTAGCGTTTATATTTTCAACTGCTTGCACAACTCTGCCGTTAATACCTATTATCTGCTGTGGAATAGTTTGCTGAACTTGTGATTGCTGCATCTGCTCCTGCGGCTGAAATCTCTGGATATTTGCCATAGGATTATATTGATATGCTCCATATTGAGGTACATAATTACTCATAATCGGTTGCTGATAAGGATTGTTCATTGTCTGCCTCCTCTAAAACTTCCTCGATTGCGTGGATAACAAGAGATAATGTCACTAAGTCAAGTTTCTGTAATTCTTCTTTACTCAAGATTTTTTCTCTTACTTCATCAGAAAACATTTGCACTACCTCTCTTTCTAGTTACATTTTTGCATAAAAAAAATCACTTATAGCGACACATAATAGACATATGTGCGACATATAAGCGACAATGCTGAAATTATATAATTGTAAAACGCGATAAATGCGGCATTAGCACTTCCTATATGCTATAGGAACTGCATTAAGTTTGTGCTAAAAATTCTTAAGCTGTATTTCAATATTTCCATTGACAATTACTATCTTGTCAATTATAGTCTTTAGTATCAAGTTCTTTTGTTTCTTGTCGACCTTATCCCAAATGTCGGCAAGTTTTTTTATGTTCTCATAAACAAACTCCTTTTTCTGCGTATTGATTGCGTTTTTGCTTTCAGCGGCAATGTTTAATTTCATTTCCTTAATCTGTGCTTCCAGTTCTTTAATCATTTCTAAGACAGTATCATTTCCGTCAGCATACAGATTATACAATCTTTTTAGCTTAATCTGTTCCTTTTCAAGCTGTGATTGCATAATTTCAAGTTTTGTCGCCTTTTCTTTTGGCTTGTAAGATGATAAATCAAGTGATATTTTAAGGATTTCTTCTTCTACTTGTTTCTCTATCTCGTCCGCCCATTCAAGCGAATTATTACAGCTTGCATTATAATTAGGCAGATATGAAAGCGATTTATTTCTTGAACAGCAATAAATCTTATGCTTTTCACTACCCCATTTTTGATAACGCATTTTGCAGCCACAAATGCCACAATAACATAATCCGGTTAGTAAGTTAGGTTCAGTTATGCAGTAAGTTTTTGCTGAACACCTTGACTTTCTTAGTTCTAATCCAAGATTAAACCTATCTTTATCAAAAATAGGTTCGTGTTTTCCTTGATATATTTTACCTTTGTATGGTATCATTCCGATATTTACAACGCCGGTCAAAATGCTTCTAGTAACAAGTTCAGACTTAAAGCCACAAATTTCTTTAATTTTCGCATCTGAATAGCCAGATATGAACAATTCAAGACCTTTTCTTGCCTGTTCTGCACGTTCCGGGATAGGTATTAATATGCCTTGTTCCTTACTGTAGGAATAACAATAAGGCAAATTGCCACCACCCATCCAGTAACCCTGCTTAATTCTTTCAAGCATACCGCCACGCATTCTTAATAACATGGTGTTCTTATCAAGCTGTGCAAATACAGCCATCATCTGCGTATAGGCCTGTTCCATAGGGCTATCATAATTTACACTATCGTGTACACATTTAAACGCAACATTATATTTTTGAAATACTTTTTCAATTAGATATATTCCGTCAATCATATTTCTTGATAATCTGTCAAGTTTAAAGGCTACAACACAGCGTACTCTCTTACGACTACAATCATTCACAAGCCTTTGGAGTTCTGGTCTATCCATATTCGTACCGGTGTAACCATCATCAATATACCAATCTGTTATTACAAGCTCATTTTTTCTACAATAATTTTCAATGTCTCTTTTTTGGCTATCAAGTCCATTGCCCTCAACAGCCTGTTTTTCAGTAGATACTCTCATATAAGCAACACATTCCATATATTTTATCTCCTTATAATATAAATAAATGTGCCGCATTTATCACGTTCTACGGCACATTGTAACACATATTTACTTGTTGTCAATTATCTCTGCAATTATCTTTAGTAAGCTGTCTGAAAGAGTTATGTTTTCTGTTTTTACGTCTTCGCCATTTTGAGTAACCCTAATCATTTATAACCTCCAACTTACTTATTTTCTTTTTAATTTTGTTTATCTTGCGATTGACTGTTCTATCACACACGGACAGCCGCATAGCAATTTCTGTAATGCTTCTGCCTTGTGATAGTAACTTGAATATTCTCAATTCTTCTTCTGTAAAATTGGCATTTTTAATTATCTCATCAAGTTCCGGCTTAGTCAGTTCTGAAAACTTCATAAGCCAATCTCCTTATTTAAACTTAATATGTTCTATTCCTGTTTCTTCGTATAACTGATTAACAAGCTCCTCTGCTGTGAATAATCCGTCATTGTAGTTATCTATTAGTACCTTAAGCTCTTTTTGTACTTTTGTTAATCTCTGCTGTCCGAAGCCGAATTTATCGTGCAGCACCCACATAATTAATATTAATGCTGATTCAAAATTTTTCTTCTGCTGTTCATTGCTAATTCTGTTCATCTGAACACGTAGCATTTGCTCCTTAAACTTTTTCTGTTCTGCCTTGCTCATATTTTCACTTCTTTCTTAGAAACTGATTGTCGTATCGCCAGTAGTGCTTGCTATTATCATTCTTGAGGCTTTTACCCCTTTCATAGTCTGTCTGCCAGCATTTCTGACATAATTGCCCTTGTGGTCTGTCAATAGGTTCTCCGCAACGATAACACAAGTGATTTTCTTTGCGATATTCTTTTATATTTTGCCTATTTTCAGTTCTTTTTCTGTGGATAGCATTATCTTTACTCTGGCATATAAAACACTTTGCTTTGCTCTTAACAGCTTTAGCCTTGCCACATCTAACACATATGCCAGCTTTTCTACGTTCAGCGTATAAGTTTTTTGAATACTGTTTAAATGCTTCATTGTTTTTTCTTCGTTTATCATCATTTAATGGGTGATTAGCTCTATATTCAGCTTTCTTAGCCAAACATTCCGGGCATATCTTTTCTTCGCCTGCAAGTTTATTTTTACGGCATTCCGGACATATTCTAAGCTGTCTACATAATTCTCTAGTTTCTCTTTGATAAGCTGTATGTTTTTCTTTGCACTCTTCACAATAAAAGCCTTTTCTATCAAGCAGCTTGCCACATTTAGGACACAATCCATTCTCTCGGTGGTAATTATACAATTTCTTCTGTGGACTAATTGGCGTTGTTTCCACTAAAAATCAACCTCTCATTCTGTCAATTCTATCTTGTACCTCTCTAGGTGCTTCAATATATTCTTCTACGTTTGTATTTTGACCGATAAGGGCATTTTCTTTAATTTGTAATGTATTTATATCTCTTTGGAATTTTTGCTCGATTTGAGCCTTATACGAATTTGCATTCGTCTTTTCGATAAGTGATTTGATATTGTCTGGCATACGATTTATTTCATTCGCACGCTTAACAATCGTTTCGTAAGTTCTTAGAAAATTTGATTGTATTACTGTTTCTATCGTCTGATAATCTGATGTCGCCCAGTTTTTAAGGTTGTCTGGCATACCAACTGCCTGCTTGACAAGTGGCGGTAGCTTGTTGAATTCTTCAACTGCCCCATATGTGCCATTCCGTAACGCTTTGCTGACCAACCCCCAAGCTGTCATCCCGTCAAGTTCCTGCGGCTGTGATATTGTCTGTATTTTACCTATCAACTGTCCTATACTTGGAGCAAATCCACTTATATCAGAGTTGATATATGCTTTAAGTGCAACTGACACTTGTTCATAACTGTAATTTTCCAACATCATATTCCACACATCTACTGTTTCTGATAGGCTGTTGGGCTTGTAGTTAGGGTAGCAATCACATATAATGCGGATAATTTTAACTGTTTCTTCTCTTGTCAAGCGTTGCTACCTCCTGATTCATATAAAATTTTGATACCATCTGCGTCTACATTTGAGCTTTTATTTACTATGCTTCTAAAAATATCCACATAATCACAATTACCCAAATCAATAGGGCAATTATCTAATATATTTAATATATCTTCAATAACCGCTCTTTCACTATCATTAACTGTGATTTCGTAAATTGTATCTGAATACATAATTTTTCTCCTTTACACATTATCCCAGTCAATAGCACCCTTATTGAAATTCTGATTGTCCTGTTTATTAGAATTACCTTCTTTCAGCTCAAACAGTCCTTGCCAACAATGGTCTACTGACTGATTAAGAATTTTAACAGCCAAGTCATTATCTCCACCCGACAACTTTTCAAGAGTATTCATAGCCCTGTGTAACGCCTTATCAGTGCATATAGGTTTTTTAATTCTCTTACGCATTGTCACATACTCGTTAAATGCTTCATCAAGTAATTCGTCATCTTGATAATAACTTTTCTTTTTGGATATTACGTTAGTAATATCTTTTTCTTTTATATTCTTATCATTCTTTAATTCTCTGTCATTATTACATTCTTTACATTCTTGTATGTGTTCCGTCACTGTTTCCGTTGGTGTTTCCGTAAGTGTTCTATCGGTGTTTCCACTACTGTTTCCATTGGTGTGTCCGTCAGTGTTTCCGTTACTGTTTTCTGAAAACTGGAAAACACTATAATTTACTATGGTTAGAAGTGTTCTATTATCATTGCTTTCTTTTTGCACCATATTTTCATTTTCTAGCATTTTTAAAAAACGATATGTTCTGTTTACACTCCAATTCCATTTCACTGATAACTGTCGGACAGATGTTAAAATCTGCCCCCTTGTTATTGTGATTATTTCTCCATTGAATAATAGTTTTGTATCTGAATGGTTGGCTGTGAGTAATAAATCAACCCAAGCCGAACGCTTGTCAAATGGTTCGTTTACTCGCCATATCCAACAATCCAGTAGTTGCCTATGCAATTTTATCCAACCTTTATTCATAGTCCACCTCTTCAAGTTCTGTCACATTGTTACTTCACTAAATCGTTAATGTTAACCCTAAATCCGTCAAATTCCTTGCCTTTACTCTTGATGTAAGCTGTTGCATCAAAGAACATCAAGTTGCCGCTATTATCGGTTGCCATACTTACACCATTTCTTGTAAGACTGCCTTTGAGTAGGTCAAGTAAAATCTGTATTTCCTGCTTTGTTTCGTCTTTCATTACTCACTTTCCTTTCGTAAATAATCCATATATCCCATAGACTGATTAAGAACATATACTGATACAGCATTTGTGAGTCTTTCAATAAGTTCTCCGCTATCTTTATTCAAGTTGTAAGCATTTCTTACAACTTCACCAATCTGTGCATATTGTGCTTTGCCTTGGCTATTTATCCAAGCTGTCAAGTCCATAACAGATTTACTCTCAATCTTCTTACCTAAAAAGTCGGTTAATTCAAATTGTCCGTCCTGCGTCATAAATCTACCAAAAGGAAACCTCGGTTTTATGTGCGCACAACCTATTCCTTTCTTTGATTTTTAGTTAGTTATCTTCTTTTCTTTCAAAGCTCTCACAAGATACATCAAGTAGGCAGCCACACCGCTCAATTTCTGTTGTTCCCCAATATGTCTTGTATCTGTAAGAGTTTGCACAATTAAAACAGAAGTCTTTTCCGTTATTCATTTTGCAACTTGTCTTTTTATCTTCTAACTTTTTTCCAAGGCTCTCGTTTATCCTTTCGAGTTTCTCGACCTTTTTCTGTGATTTTTCAAAATCTTCAATGAGTTTATTGTATTTCTTTTTGCTTAAAATCTTCATTCTGAATCGCCCACTTTCTTATCTCCAATTAGTTCCGATAGTTCCATCGGGATGGATAATAATATTTGAGTATCCATCTTTATAATCATTGTTTCTCTGCTGCCACATATCCCCTAATGTCAACCTTGCATGTTTCCCCATATAGTCAAATGTTGCATATGCAAAGAAATCACCGATTCTAAATGTATGAATATCAATATCATCATCATTCTGTAAATCATTCCAAATTTTTACAGGATAATCTTTCTTTTCAAGTCCACTTAAAAATCTGAACGAAAAATTATCAGCTTCCATTTTCATAAAATCTTTAATATACTCAATCGTTGGATTTTCAACTACTGTTTGGACTGTGCAATTAGGAAAATCACTAGGGCTTTTATGCACATAATCGTTATATGATAAGTTGATATGTGCTAATCCGTTAAGTTTCTTTGAATATCCAGTAGTATTGATTGAACAAAACACATTATTGCTATGCTTTTTGTATGTATCAATAAGTTCTGAAACATGGTTAGGATATAGCCCCGGCTCTCCGCCTGTAATTGTGAGCCTTGCATTGGGATGTTCCGACAGTATCTTTTTTAACGACTCAATCTGTGCCTTAAAATTATTATCGCCCTGCATAGGGTTCTTCCTCTCTAAGCAGAACGGACAGTTATAAGGACATTCCTGTGTTAATATCAACTGTACATTTATTCGATAATATAAAGGTCTACCAAGAGATGTTTCATCCGTTCTATTCGCAAGCCTGTACTGTAAATCGTTTTGCATTTCAACTCTTATATCATCATAAGTGTTGAAATGCGGTATTTTGTGCAACTTACTGCTCATCGCTTTCACCTACTTTCAATAAATCCATAAATTTCTCATACTGTTTCTGTGATACCTTGTTGTGCTCTTTTTCCGGCTTTAAGCGGATTATAAGGTGCTTTTCTGCGATAGAGGATAATTCCCTCGCCAAAACCTTTTTACCTTGCTGTACGCCTTGCATATAGCCTTTAGGTGCTTTCCTCTCGCCTATTGAACCACTAGCACGATTTTCTCCTTGACCGCCTAAACTGACATTCCTAAGTTGATAACCTTTATCGGCATATAGCTTGATGTAATACTTCTCTTTCTCGTCAAGCTGACTTTCGGGGAAATTCAGAAATTCAACTCGCCAACCATAAGGATTTTTCTCTTTGTTGTATAGTTTGTGTTTGCGTAAGCTAAGGTCTATATGCTGTTCATATCCCACAAGGTGGCTTGCCAATCTGCTAAGTGCATGTACTGCCTGTCCGATGTAAGCGTACTTAAATCCGTTTTCGTCTTCTCGGAGTAAGAAGTATATTCCACTTTTGTCATTCAGCTTTGGGTTTAGCTTCAACAGTCGTTTTTTATTTTCCTGTTCAATCGCCTTGGCTCTTGCTATGTTCTGATAATTCAACTGTTATCACCTGCCTTTAGCTGTTCCGCAAGCTCTTCCAGCTTAAACATATCGTCAGCAAAGATAAGTCCTGCATCTTCAACAGCCTTTGCAAAATCGTCAATAGCCTTATTTCTTACATCATCAGCTGTTACAAACTCACAGTTAAAAGTACTGCAAGTTCCTGTAGTATGATGTATACATTTATTGCAATCTCTATCCATTAATTTTACCCACCTTTATTATCTTAATTGCCCTTTCTAAACCTCTTTGAAAACTATCATCATACTCTGCATCAAGGCAAGGGCTGACTTCTTCAACATATTTGTCAAAATCTGCGTATGATAACTCTCTTTCGTCTTCGAGCTGTTTCACAACCTTATCAATATCATTAACCGTTAATTGTTCTGCATTTTCTTCAACAAGGTTATTTTCTGTTGCGGTTCTTGATTTAAACGGGTCTACGAAATTATCAATAGGTTTAGCTCCCATACTAAAAGCTATTGGTTGTTCATCAATGATAGTTTCAAATATTTCAGATAAAGCCTTACTGATATAATTTCTTTTGTGAATATCCTCAATTAATTTATCAGCGTCAATCAGTCCCATACTCACACCTCTTTAATTAAATGGTAATCCCTCATCAGCTACATTGTCTGGAATTGACATAAAGTTGTCCGAGCTAGCATTACCGCCCATAATTCCGTTACTGTTATTATTCTGCTGATTAGCACGGCTTTCACAAAACTCGTGTCTTTCAACAACACAATCATTAGTGTAGACTTTCTGTCCGTCCTTGTTAGTGTAGTTGCCTGTCTGCCATCTACCCTCAGCAATTATCTTAGTTCCCTGATGCAAATACTTCTCTGCAAACTCTCCATTCTTGCCAAACGCAATGCAGTTAATAAAGTCTGCTGCCTGTTCGCCCTCTTTCTTAAAAGCTCTGTCAACAGCTAATGTATACCTTGCTACTGCCATACTTCCGTTTACTGTCTGTGAATATCTAATCTCTGGGTCTCTAGTCAGCCTTCCACATAAAATCACTCTGTTCATTACTTTTCCTCACTTTCTACTAACTCAAATCTGTATTTCTGTTCTGCATTAGGATATTTTTCCTCATCAACCTCGCTCATAAACATTTCAAGAGGTCTATTCCAGATATGCCTCTCATATTCATATACAACTGAAATTTCCTCGGTTTCGGTGTGCCTTGAAATACCGATAATAGTAACAATCTTGCCAATCTTAAAATGCTTATATTTCTCGCCTTTCTGTGGTAAAGGTCTGTCAAATTCTGTACTGATGTTATCTGCCTTAAAATGCCTTGTGAGTAATGCAAGGTCACAGTTTGGCTTATCTTCGCCATCAAGATTAAATTCTTCCGACTGTTCAATATGAAACTGCTGCCACCATTCGCCAGGCATAGTATCAAAATAACTTTCCAATTCTTTTGCTGTAGTTTCTCTATCGCAAACTAAATAGCCACTAACTCTAAATATTCTTGCCATATTCTCTCCTATCCGCTTCTGATTGAAGCCATTCCATACAACTAGCTTCTCCCTCGTATTCTTCGCCAAATGTGTTCTTAAAAGTTATAAGAAACTCTGCCAGTTCTTCGTCTGACATATTCCTTATCCTGTCGGCATTGGTGTTTCTACTATCACATCTGCAACAAGGCTCATTATCTCTTGAATTGCTGTTGTGCTTGCAGTTACAGCTATTGTTGCCATCCTGTGTTTTCTGCTTATTAATCGCCTGCATTACACATGCTTTTTTAATCAGTCCCATTTCAGATGGGATTTTTGATAATTCATTCTTCAGCCTTGACTTACTAATCAAATCACTCATTTTCTCCACCTCTCAATTCTTCCAACTTCTTAAATTAAGTCCGCCGCACCTAATACAATAAAACTTTTTATATCCTCTTGCATATTCAGACAAATAACCACAATGTCCGCAATATTCTTTTCCGTTACTAACTGATATTTTTTTAGGTTCTGACACGCTTTTCCTCTCGAACAACTCTCCGTGTTTGCATTCTATACAATAATCTTCTTTATGCTTGCAAATATTACAATCAATCATTGTTACACCTCAATTCTTTCAGTTTTGCTTCGGCTTCGGATTTTGTTAGAAATACTGTCTTGCCTATATCAGAACTTTTAAATCTTCTATCAATTTTGTTGTATTCCGTAATTGACGAATACATTACATCATTGTCACAATCAACTCCACAAATCCTTGTTATCTTCGCTTCTATAGGGAAATGTGCCATTGAAAAAGCAGATTTAATAAAGTAAATTTTATCTCCTCTATTACAAGGTGATTTAATAAGTCTGTCTTGTTCCTCTAAGTCCTCATAATCTTTGAGCTTAAAGTACACCTTTAGCCAGTATTCGGCATTATCAACTAATATGGGTATTTCTTTATTGCTATCTGTTAATCTCTCCATTACTACTCCTTTCCGCTTTTAATTATTTACATCTTGATTTTATATATCCTAATTGGTTGCCCTTCACTTTTATCACTTTCTTGCGGGTAATATGTATTACCAATCCATTCAAATTTTAAATATACTAATTCAAAATCATTTTTTTCAATACTGCAGTTTTTAGGCAATCCATGAAAAATTTTACTATGGTTAAAACAAGTCTCTACATCATTGTCCTTATACCAATTCATATTTATCAAAAATTGTGTTTTATCATTACTGATACCGCTATAAAAGTTTCTCATTCACACCTCCAATCTACCCAAAAGAAACTCTTGACGTATAATCTCCTTTCTAAAACGGACACTCACTAGGATTTTTCAATCTTTCAAAACCGACATATCATACCCACTTTCAATAAACTTCAATGTTTTGGCATGATTACACCTATTTCCAAGATATGTATAAATCTGCTCCATATCTTTCTCGGTAAAATCGGTTTCCAAAAACTGATTTACACCGCCAAGTATAAATCTGTGAAATTCATCATTGCTCCGTTTAGTGTTATATGGTTCTGCCTTGTGTGCAGGTCTTGATAGCCATTCCAACATTTTGCACTTTACATCTGTTTCATTTTCACAATCTTTTAATCCAAAATATGTATTGCTTTTAATATGTGCTATAAACTCTGCGTTATGATTTATAACGCTATTAGGAAAACAATTCATTAACTTTGTAACTATATCCCAACTAATCAAAATGGACATTCACTTCCTTTCCTTAAAACCCATTCCTTGTTGCGCTCCGCAACATCTACATTCGCCCCACAAGCAACTTTCTTCATCTTCTCGATAAAACTATCTCTATCAGCATCTTCACTTGATAGATGGCACATTATGACGTTCTGCAAGCTGTCTGAATAGTTAGCCGTAACAAAATTGTAAGCTGTATCAATGGATAAATGACCTCTGAATACGTGATTAGCTTTGCTTGCGTTATCCCTGTCGATTAAATCCTTGTCATAATTCACACCTAAGAGAATGTGGTTTATGTCTTTAAACTTCCACTTGACGACCTCACAATCGGTTATATAAAGCATTCTTCCCATTTCCGGGTGAGTAATTAGAAAGCCGAATATCGGGCAAGGCTCGCCGTTTGCATTTGTATGTGTCCAATTTCCGTCTATTGTTGTTAAATCAAAGGGTTTTACTGTAAATCCACCCATATTCATTGACATATAATCAATCTTCAAATATGGTGCATAAATCGGTATTCCCATAGCCTTAAAATCGTTTAATGACTTGCTGTGGTCAAGGTGTTTATGGGTGCATAACACACCCACAACATCTTTGACATTCCAATTCAAGCCTTTCTTAATCTCCTTAATCGGTATCCCACAATCAAGGATAAGTGTTTCTCCACTGTTGGAAGTTAGCAGATAGCAATTTCCGGCTGACGATGAGCCTAAGCATTTAAGTTTCATTCGCAACCTCCGCAGCAACCATAAGGCACATTGGCATTGAATACCTCGTCTATTTCGCTTGCATACTTGCGGTATTTTTCCGGTATTTTGTCCACATCTATTTGCCATTCTCCTGTATAGGCTTCATAGTTTCTAATATGTCCGCCGGAGTCCCAAAATATAGGGTATACACCTTTACGTTTATTTATTTTGTTGTCATACATACTCCCGAATATTACTTTTTCTCCGTCAATTTCGAGTGTCAAATCTCCACAGCATAAATTAGGATATTTACCCGTGTAGCTTATGAATTTGACATGCTCGGTTACATTTTCTTTATTTGAATTGATTAGCATACTCACACCTCGATTTCATTATCCTGTGGGAATTGAAAGTACTCTGTTGTAGCTTTGACAAAACCATCTTCGGTAAAGCTTCTAATGAAGCTTTCATATTTTGTCGTACCTGCTATAAGCTTCATAAACGAAAGCAAACCATAATGCTCCTTAAGCATTTTCATAGCCTTATACGCTTTCTCTTTGGAAGAATACTCGCCTAATACGTATTTCTCCCCATTGTATAGTGCTATAACGCTCTCCATTGCGTGGCACACAACTATCTGCTCGTAAGGTAAATCAATATTGCCGTGCTGTGAAATTACTCTCATATTAGTTCTCCTTAATAAGATAAATTAATAACAATGAATGGGTCTTCCTGCCAAGTTCTCTTGTGTGCTGGCTCATAATTGTCAATATCATCAAAATCTACTTTATCGTCAAAACTTGCTGTAACTGTCACTTCCTGCGTGTCGTTTTCATTCTCTCTGTCAAATTCTGCTTCAACGTCAGTATCATATTCAGCTTCACAGTGAAACTTAACTTCTGTATCTGCATTATACTGACTTAATTCCTGTATTAATTCGTATACTGTCATATCTAATCTCCTATTCTGCCTGCATAAATGGTGGTAATGTGCTATCTTCTGCCTGTTCTTCGGTTACTTCTGTAGCTGTGGTGTCGATAATGTCTGATTCGTCAAAATCAACGCTATTTGCGTTTTCTTTAATCTCATCAGCAACAACCTTTTCTGTATCAAGTTTCACATCTGATATATTCTGAAATTCTTCCTGCGCATATAACCCTTGAAATCTGTCCGGGAAAGCTTCTCTCAAAGCCTGTACAACAGCTACTTTTCTAATCATTGTAGCTGGTTTTTTCGCCCATTGACTATTGAGCGAGCCGTCTTTTTTTCTTCCTGCATACTCATCAAAGCCTACTGACTGATACTCGTCCTCTTTTCCGTCGATAAAGATTTTCGCCCAGCCGCCTACGATAGTTTCGTTAGGTAAAACCATTGTTCCCTCTCGTTCTTCAACTGTTCCGTCCTTTTTAATTACAGCGATTCCTGCTTTCTTTCCCTTATATCGTGGGTCTGCATTGGCTCTCTTTGTGAAAACATCTTTTCCGGTAACTATTGTGGCTGGGTCGTTACTTCCGTACTTAATAAGGTATGCTTCTCTCAAAAACGGATTTAAGTGCTGGTATCTGCATAATGACATAAACATCATTACTTCTCCGTCAGATACATTACCGCCGCCATTTACAAGATATCTTCTTATCATTGTTGGAGAAATTTTTACCATTTCTCCATTTGATTCATATTCAACTAACTGTGTATTCTCTGCCATAATTACTTTCCTACCTTTCTCCACTTAAAATCTGACCGACAATCTGTCTTAATTCGTTGCTAACCCTGCTTACAGTCCAAAAATCCGTAGTATCAAATGCGTGAGCACAATCAAATCCAATGTACCACTTGTTTTTATCATCAATTTCAAGCGGACTAGGTGCTTCTTTGTTTGCATATGTAATGCCGCCGTGTCAATTTATACTTGCTGTATTGATAGGCAACCTTTTGGAAACCTGCACATATCCACATCTGTAACAGTTGTCGCCCATATGCCGCATTATCACATAACAGTTAAAGCCATTGAAATTGAATGAGCGTTCTAATATAGAAGTCATATTATCCCTCCACAATCTCTAATTTCTCACTATCATTAACAATCAGCATAATCAACTGACTATCTACCATTTCGGCAACTTTCTTCTGATTATCTGTGCTAAGGCTTTCAGAATTATCTAAAACAATAGGCACTGATATACCACTAATCTTCTGAATAGAATTGCAAATATCAACTCTGCCTAAAATCCTGTTGCCCTTGTTGCTCATAGTTGTTAAAATGCTCTTTCCGTCAACAGTCGGTATGCAACAACTCTTGTAATTTCCGTTCTTGGCGTATTCAAACAACTGCCACTTAACTAACCCAAAATGGCTGTTTACCGCTTCTGTCAAGGCTTCATTCTTTGCTTTGTCTAGTTCATCAAGTAAATCAAGGATTTTCTCGGCATTAGTTTTATTTTGTTCGCTATCAATCCTTGTCTGCTTTAATTCTTCAAGTCGCTGTTCATCTGCTGCCGTATCTGACTTTGCAATCTGGGTTTCACATTCTGCTAACTGCTGCCTTAAAGCTGTTTCCTGTGACTTTAATTCTGCCTTAACTGCTGAAATATCATTAGCCTTGTGCATAGCTTCTTCTTTTTCAGTAATCTGCTGTTCAAGTGCCTTGTATTCTTCTGTGGCTGTTACATCAATTTCCTGTGGAAGTTCTGATAACTGCTTTTCAAGGTCTGCAACTTCTTCTTCCAGCTTCTTCTGATTAGCAATATTGTCTTTGTTGCATTTCTCTAACTTAGGTATCATATCTCTTGCATTATCAATGCCCGCCTTAACTTCTAATCCGTCCTTTTCAACCTTTGCCAGCCTATCAGCTTTTGTCTTTTCAAATGAACTTCTAAGGCTTTCAATTTCTTCTGTTGGCAGTTCTCTATGGCAAGTAGGGCAAACTGCTGTATTCTCGTCAAACTTTTCTTCTTTAATCTTATTCCAGACATCAGCGAGCCTGTTTCTTTCTCTTGTTCCGTTTTCAATGTCATTCTGATAGCCAGATATTTCGGAATTGTTCTTCTGAATAGTATTAGCTATATTAATAAGATAATCTTTCTTTTCAGAAATCTTGTTCTCAATCTCTCTTCTAGCCTTAACATTTTCTTCATTGGCTTTGCGTGATAAATCTCCCTGCTTAAACTTCAAATCAAGAATATCAGCACTAGCCTTATCATATTCAGCCATCAGCTTGTCATTGTCGGTCTGCTTTGCTATGCAATCAGCAATCTGCTCTTTAAGGCTGTTCTTCTGTAATTCAAGGTTAGATACTTCAATAGCCTGTTTAAGCTGTATATCTCTTTCCTTTTCCTTAATCTGTCCGTCAAGAATAGGTAAATCCTTTGTAATCTTGGTCTTTGTAGCCTTATTCATAGCGGATAATTCCTCAACTGTATATTTATTAAGTAAAGGAACTAACTCGGCTAATTCGGCTTTCTGTGAAGCTATATCAAGGTCTGTAACATCGCCTACAAGCCCGAATAAGTATTCTCTCATTTCTGCCGGCTTCTGATTAAGAAAAGCATTTACATTACTACACATCTTGAATGCATTCATATCAGCATCAAGGTATGTGTTGAAATCCTTTAAAGTCTTAGGCACATCATTGATAAAGTACTTGTTATCGTCCTTATAACTGCTGCCATCTTTGCTGTAAGTACGCTTCTGCACTTTCTTCATAGTTATTTCTTTTCCGTCAACATCAAGTGTAAGTTCAACACTTGTATCCATATCATCAACGGACTTTCCGTCAACCTCTCGTCTGACAACCGGATTATCCTTTAATTCATAATCACAGTTAAACAAGCACCACAGATAAGCTGTGGCAATAGTTGACTTGCCCTTGCCATTCTTAGCCATAATCTTTGTAATGGCATAAAAATCAAACTCTGCGTGTGCGTAGCACATAAAGTTTTCAAGAACTACCTTTTTTAAAATCGCTCTTTCCATAAACATATCCTTTCTTTATTTATATATTCATAATGAATACATCATCTTCTATTGAGAAGTT
>OLPW01000347.1_pt1 | contig 56977 bp, 59 predicted proteins | sample 1672161 | NCBI WGS metagenome assembly OLPW01 (sample SAMEA3136654, study PRJEB25190) | human gut metagenome
CACAGCCGCCAAAGGTAACACCGCCGGCAGCCGCACAGCCGCCAAAGGTAACACCGCCGGCAGCCGCACAGCCGCCAAAGGTAACACCAACAGCGCCACAGCCGCAACCGTCCGGGAAACCCGAACAGTTAGAGTATAAGAGCCACGCGGACGCATTGCAGGCGCTGTACAGCCTTGCGGACAGGCTGGAAAGACAAGCGCCGATTGGCCGCGGGGAAATGGTGCGAACGATACGGGCAGCGGCGCGGATGCTTGAAAAGGACGAAAATCAAGTTGAGTGGGGCGAGGTAAGCCCGGAAGTCGAAAGACTATACAACAACTTAAAAGAGAGGTAGCAGAGAAATGAACAGCAAAAAGATAACAGAAATCATATCGGGGGTAATGACGGTGCTTGTTTTGGTGGCAATAATCGCGCTTGTAACGGCGGGAGCGATTGGAGCCGTAAAGCTGGTATTTCACGCGCTGGCGTGGTAGGAGGATGCAAGAATGGATATAAGCAAAGCAATACAATTTGCAAAATTCGCACAAAAACAGGAAAGTGCATACCCGGAAGTAAAGGAATTTTACAAGAGGGCAGAAACGGCACTGGAAGAAATGCAAGAGAACGCAGAAAAAAGAAAATATCTAATTTTTGTGGAAGCAGAAGGGATATACAACGAAAGGCAGGGAGAAACAAGCGCATATCTCCGCTATGACTGCCCGCCGCTTGATACGCTGGAAGAAGCGCAGCGGACAATCCGCGAAATCTGTATAAACAGCGAATACGAAATACAAGATTTTAGGGTATTTGTAGAATATCCAACAGGGGAAGGTGGAGACAATGGCACAAAAAAGCATGATAACCGATGAAGTGAAAGAGCTGATCCGCGAGGTAGCAAAGGAAACGGCAAGCGCAGTTTGCTTTGAAACCGCCGCGGGGGAAGTGGACTATTACAAGGCTATGGAAGCCCTGCTGTGCAATTACACAAAGTTGGCCGCGCTTGTGGAGAATGAAGCGGAATATATCAAAGTAGAACTACAAGGCAAAAGTAAAGGGATTGTTTCATTTACACCTGGTAGCGGCGGTTACAACGGGACAAAAACCGATGACGAAATCATAGAGGAATTGCAAAGACAAAAGGCGATCCAGTACCACAAAACAAAGGCGCGATTTGACGAAGTAGACCGAGTAATCAGGCTGTTTCAAAATCGAAAAGAGTTTCACGTTATCAGGATGTATTATTTTGGAGAGGACGCGCAGGGACATAAGCAGGACAAGCCGTACACCTTTGAGGAAATCGCGGAAGCCCTGGACAAAATGGGGCTGCTGAAAGACGAACGCACCGCCCGCAGATGGCGCAGCCGGATTGTAAATGATATGGCTGTTTGTATGTTTGGCAGCGCGGCAGCCGTAGGAGCCGGACGGGTAAGGGGCAGCAAGAGAAAGGAAGCAGTATAAAATGTTTGAAGGAACCGCACAGGAAATTATAGAACTGATGGAGTATTTAACCACAACCCCGGCTTCTGTTATTACAGCTGCAATAACCGCGGCTTTATCGCTGGGCGTGTTTGTGATGGTAGGCGTGATTTTTTGGAAGGTATTTAGGGAAGTTACCAGGGAATTTGAAAATGATCCGTTTTTTAACCCACAGAAAAGAGATAGGCGCAAATAGTGACCGGAACTATCACAAATTACCCGTAGCGGGGCGCACAGGGACTTGACAGGTGCAAAAAGTTGCCCGATTGCCGCCCGATTGCTGCCCTGTAACATCCCTTTTATCTATGCTATGATAAATATAATCCGAAAATCGAAGGAAAAAGGAATCTGCAAAAGGGCCTGCGCAAATGTGCGCGGGCCTTTTGTTTTACCATCGAACGCAAGGAGGAAAGAGGGATTGACACAGTTATTTTATGGCGATTGCTTAGAGATTATAAAGAACATACCCGACAGCAGCGTTGACATGATATTGACTGACCCGCCGTATAAAATTGAAACCAGCGGCGGGGGAATTTATAAGCAAGGCAGAAAGGAATATATAAAAGATATTGGACAAATGAGCAACGGATTTCCAGAGGAAATTTTAAACCAATGTTGCAGAGTAATGAAAAAGATCAATATCTATCTGTTTTGCAGCCAAAAGCAAATAATACCTTTATTAGATTTCTTTGTAAAAAAGAAGAAATGCAACTGGAATATTATTTCATGGCACAAATCAAACCCGGTTCCCGCGTGTGGAAACAAATATCTGACGGACACGGAATACATTATGTATTTTCGGGAAAAAGGCGTAAGGGTATACGGGAGCTACAAAACAAAACGAACATGGTATTTAACACCATTGAACACAAAAGAGAAAAAGAAGTACGGACACCCGACAATAAAACCCGTTGATATATTAAAGAACCTGATACTAAACAGCAGCGTTAAGGAAGATGTTATATTTGACCTTTTTATGGGTAGCGGTAGCACGGGCGTTGCTTGCATCAACACAGATCGGCAGTTTGTCGGGATAGAGCTTGACGAAGGGTATTTTAATATTGCAAAAGAAAGAATTGAAAAGGCCGCTGCGGAAAATGCAGCGGCCTTTTTGAATGGGGAAAATGAGGGGATCAAGTGAAACCGTGGGCCGAATCCTTTTACAATAGCGAAGCCTGGCGGCAATGCCGGGAAACATTTTTGGAAAGCAAAGGCGGCTTGTGTGAACGCTGTTCCACGCCAGACAATCCAGTGCTGGCAAAGATAGCACACCACAAGACATATCTGACTGCACAAAATATAAATGATCCTTATATCTCTTTATCGTGGGATAATCTCGAAGCGTTATGCCAGGATTGCCACAATAAAGAGCATCACAGGAGCAAAGCGAAAATCAAATACAAATTCGGGGAGGATGGGGAAATTATTTCACTATCCCCCCCGGTCAAATAAAAATTTTCGGAACCCCGAACACCGAGGGGAGGGCTTAAAAATACCCTGCAAGGCGTGTGAGGGGGTGTGTAGCCCAGGGGGAGGGGTGCAGGAAAGGGGGAAGGATTATGACGGAAAAGGTAGAGTTGAGCAAAGAAAAAAGGATAAAGAAAGAGTTAGCGAAACTTAAACGGGCCTTTAAGGATTTAGACAAAAATAAGAAAATCAACGCGGAAAGCAGGATGGAAAGAGCCGCTTTTTTGACGGTTTGCCTGGAAGATTTGGAGGAAATCATAAACCAAGAGGGGTATGAGGACGAATATCAGAACGGGGAGAACCAGAAAGGCACGACGCAGAGCAACGCGGTAAAGACGCATACGGCAATGACGCGAAACCTGACTGTGATTATGAAGCAGCTGGACGAACTTGTCCCGCCGGAGCGGAAAGAGAAAAGCAAACTTGCATTACTGCGCGACGAATAAGAGAGAGGGGAGAACATGGAGGAATATTTTTATATCTGCAATCGGAAAAAGTGTGAAAACTGTTTGGAAAATTGCAAACATACATCTGATGAACGGTTTGCCAAAAATCCGAAAGAGGAAAGAATATTTCTGGAATATAGGGACGGGAGTATGTGGGAGGTAGATCGACCGACAGCAGACCCGGGAGAAAGTAAGGAATGAGGGTAAATGCCGTTTAGAAACTGCATCGTTGAGTATTACCACAAAATCACGCACGGGGAGATCGTAGCGGGAAAGTGGATTTTGTTGATATATGAAATCATCGTGCGGGGGCTGGAAAAGGGTGAATTCGTTTTTTCGGCAAAAAAAGCGAATAAGGCAATCAAATTTGTCGAAAACTTTTGCCACCATTGCGAGGGGCGGGAAGATTTATTAAAACTGGAACTTTGGCAAAAGGCTTGTCTGTCTGTGATTTTTGGAATTGTGGACGTGGACGGGTTGCGCATTTTCCGCGAAGTTTTTATCGTGATCGGGCGCAAAAACGGAAAGACGCTCTTTGCATCGGCGATCATTGCATATATGGCGTATCTGGATGGGGAGTACGGCGCGAAAATATACTGTCTGGCTCCAAAGCTGGAACAGGCCAATATCGTATATGATAACTTTTTTCAGATGATAAAAAAGGAGCCGGAATTGGGCGACATATCGAAAAAGCGGCGATCTGATATTTACATAGAGGATTTTAATACTGTCATCAAGCCGCTGGCGTTCAACGCGAAAAAGTCCGATGGATTTAACCCGCATCTGGTGGTAAATGACGAGGTGGCAAGCTGGCGCGGCGACCCAGGATTAAAACAGTATGAGGTTATGAAGTCGGCGCTGGGAGCCAGACGGCAGCCCCTGATTTTGTCAATCAGTACGGCGGGCTATGAAAACGATGGTATCTATGACGAATTGATGAAGCGCTCCACAGCGTTTTTGAAGGGCAACAGCAAGGAAAGACGGCTGCTGCCCTTTTTGTATATGATCGACGACACGGAAAAGTGGAACGACATTGAAGAACTGAAAAAGGCAAATCCAAACATGGGCGTTTCTGTTTTCCCGGATTTCTTCCGCGAGGAAATTGCAATCGCAGAGGGAAGTTTGAGCAAACGAGTAGAGTTTTTGACAAAGTATTGCAACATCAAGCAAAACAGCAGCGTTGCATGGCTGGACTACCAGACAGTAGAAAATGCGGGCGCTGCGGTAACATTGGAGGACTTGCGGAACAGTTACGCCGTGGGCGGGATCGACCTTTCCCAGACAACCGACCTTACAGCGGCAACCGTGATTATAGAAAAGGGCGGAAAGCTGTACGCATTTACGCAATTCTTTATGCCAGAAAACCGAGTGGAGAGTGCGCAGGCAGCGGACGGCGTACCGTATGACATTTTTATTAAAAAGGGCATTGTCACGTTGAGCGGTGAAAACTACGTTGACTATAACGACGTTTACAAATGGTTTGTGATGCTGCGGGAAAAGTACGACCTGTTTATTTTAAAAATCGGGTATGACCGATACAGTGCGCAGTACCTTGTAAACGCCCTGGAGGAATACGGATTCCAGACGGACGACGTATTCCAGGGGGAAAACCTTGCGCCCGTCATCCGCGAATTTGAAGGAATCATAAAGGACGGCGATTTTAAAATCGCAGACAACAATCTGTTAAAGGCGCATTTTCTCAACGTGGCGCTAAAGCACAACATGGAAACCCGGAAATTTAGGCCCGTGAAGATTGAGCAGCGGGCAAGAATCGACGGCTTTGTATCGGTAATCGACGCGATGACAGTGCGACAAAAATACTATGGCGAGATAGGCGAAATGTTAAAGAACGCGGGGTGATAAAGTGGGAATCTTTGAAACGATATTCAGACGGCCAAAGACAAAGGAGCAGGGGACACAATCGGAGTTTGTGCCGGATGGATATTTTGAAATGTTAAACGGGTATATCCCTGTTTTTACGAGCGCACCAGAAAGCGTGTATGAAATGGAGCTGACGCGGGCGGCGATCCATTCGTTTGCAACTTTTTGCAGCAAATTAAAGCCGGAGATCAGCGGCAGCGCAAAGAAACACCTGGAAAATGTGCTGCAATACCGCCCGAACCCGTTTATGGACACTTCAAAATTTTTGTACCGCCTGGCAACGATATTGAGCGTAAACAATACGGCCTTTATTGTACCGATGGAGGACGAAACAGGAAACACAATAGGGCTTTTCCCGATTGTTCCACAGAACTGCGAAGTGCTGGAATACCGGGGAAAGCCTTATTTGCGTTACACCTTCAGCAACGGCAAGCGGGCGGCGATTGAGTTTGAACGAGTGGGAGTTTTAACACAATTCCAGTATGAAAATGACTTTTTCGGAGAGGACAACGCGGCGTTAAAACCGACAATGCAGCTGATCCACACGCAGAACGAGGGAATTATAAACGGCGTGAAAAATTCGGCACGCATCCGCTTTTTGGCAAAAGTCGCAACGATGCTGAAACCGGAGGACATCCAAAAGGAACGGGAGCGATTCACGGAGGACAACCTTTCCAGCGAAAACAAAAGCGGCGTGATTATCTATGACAATAAGTTTTCCGAGATCAAACAGGTTGACAGCAAACCTTTTACCGTAAACGCGCCGCAGATGCAGCAAATTAACGAGAATGTTTTCCGGTATTTTGGGACAAACGCCGCGATATTGGAAAACAAATATACAGAAGATGAATGGGCGGCCTACTACGAAGGAAAGATTGAGCCATTTGCGATCCAGCTTTCCCTTGTGGTGAGCAATATGCTTTTCACACCGCGGGAAATATCCTACGGAAACAACGTGACTTTTACCGCCAACCGCCTGCAATATGCTTCCAACGCATCGAAGCTCAATATATCGACGCAGCTGTTTGACCGCGGACTGATCAACCGCAACGGGGTAATGGACATATGGAATATGGCCCACGTTGAGGGCGGGGAAAAATACTATATCAGAAAAGAATATACAGAGGTTGACCAATTAGGAAAGGAGGGGCTGCAAAATGCCAATAGTAGCGGGCAGAGAGTACCGCCAGATGATAACGCTGCTGACGGCAGCGACCCAGCAGAGCCAGAAAAGGCTTGATACAAACTATTATGTGGAAGGGTACGCGACGACCTTTGACACGCCGTACTTGATGTATGAAGTGGACGGGGTGAAATACTATGAGGTGATCGACCGCCACGCGCTGGACGAAGCGGATTTATCCGATGTGATTTTTCAGTACAATCACGCGGGCATGGTGTACGCCCGAAATAAAATGGCAAGAAACAAGCCGCCATCCTTGCTTTTAGAAGCACAGGAGAGCGGCTTTTTTGTTGCGGCTGATTTGGGACTGACGACCGACGCAAAGCGGATTTATGAGGGCATCGACAGCGGATTGATCCACAAAATGAGCTGGGCCTTTGTGGTTGCGCCGGGCGGGGACAGCTACGACGCAGCGACCCACACCAGAAGGATTTTAAAAATCAAGAAGGTTTACGACGTTAGCGCGGTTTCGTTCCCGGCTAACGACGATACCGATATAACCGCGCGTTCCTTTTTTGACGGAGTGATCGAAAAAGAGAAGCGGGAGGCGTTAGCGCGGAAAGCAAAAATTTTAGCACTGAAATTAAATTTGGAGGTTTAAGAGTATGAACAGATTGCAGGAAATTGAAGCAAGATTGCAGGAGATCAGAAGCGACCTTGAAAAGCGTGGCGACCAGATGACCGCCGACGAAGTAAACGCCTATGAAACCGAAACAAACCAGCTGAAAGAGGAAAGAGCGGCTTTGCAGGCAGCAGCCGAGAAGCGCCAGCAGATTCTTGACGGCCTGGCAAACGGCACAGCAGGAACGGTAACAAACACCTTTTCCGGCCCGTCCCCGAGCGCCCCAGCAGGCGGCGAACAGCGCAGCAACAGTGACCCGTTGGAAAGCATGGAGTACCGCAGCGCATTTATGAAATATGTGCTGAAAGGCGAGAGCATCCCGGCAGAATACCGTGAAGCACAGGTAAGCAAAACAAGCGACGTAGGCGCGACCATCCCGACCACTGTATTAAACCGAATCGTTGAGAAGATGGAAAGCACCGGAATGATTCTTTCCCGTGTGACCCGTACCGCATACAAGGGCGGCGTGGGAATCCCTGTTTCCAGCGTAAAACCTACTGCAACCTGGGTAAACGAGGGCGCGGGCAGCGATACGCAGAAGCACGACATCAAGAGCAGCGGCATGATCGCATTTAACTACCACAAACTGCGCTGCGCGGTAGCGGTATCGCTGGAAGTTGATACAATGGCAATCGCCGCTTTTGAAACGATGCTTGTAAACAACATCGTGGAAGCTATGACAAAAGCGATTGAACAGGCTATCGTGAGTGGCGACGGTAGCGGCAAACCGAAAGGCATCATCAAAGAAACCCCAGCAGACGGGCAGGCAATCGAGAGCGCCGCGCCGGGATATGCCGATCTGATTGCAGCAGAAGCCGCCCTGCCGCTGGCGTATGAAAATGATGCGGTATGGTGCATGAGCAAAAAGACATTTATGCAGTACTACGGCCTTGTGGACGAAACAGGCCAGCCGTTGGGCCGCGTAAACTACGGGCTGGCAGGCAAGCCGGAACGCTTCCTGCTGGGCCGTCCTGTTGTTGTGTGCGACTATCTGCCGTCCTTTACAAGTGCTATCAGCACAGGCGAGGTTTTTGCGTTCCTGTTTAACTTTAAGGACTACATCCTTAATACAAACTACGCAATGGGTCTTAAAAAGTATGAGGATAACACAACCGACGACATTGTAACCAAAGCGATTATGATTGTAGACGGAAAAGTGGTAGATAAAAATTCCCTTGTCGTCATCAAAAAATCCGCATAAAGCGGGAGGGGGTGAGCGCGGATGCTGGAAAAGGTAAAGGCCGCCCTTAGAATCAAAAGCGCCGTTTTTGACGAAGAAATAGGCGGCATTATCGCCGCCGCGCTGGCTGACTTAAAACGGGTAGGCATAGCCGTGCCGGAGTGGCCCGCCGCCGGGGAGAGTGATCCCCCGGCGGTTGATCCCCTGATTATGCGGGCGGTGATTTTGTACGCAAAGGGAAACTTTGGGTACAGCGAAGAAAGCGAAAAGTATCAACAGGCGTATGAAAATTTAAGGTGCGGTTTGAGCTTGACCGACGAATACCAGAAGAAAAGCCGCCTGATGATGACCGAGAGCATATTGAGGGGGAGGGAACCGGATGCAGTGGAGTGATGAGCTGACCTTGATTGCAACCGTGCCGCCGGACGAGCCAACCAACGAAAACGGCTTCCCAAACCCGCCCGCCGAAACAAAGAGCGTCGTTTTTGCAAACAAGAAATCCGTAGGCTATGCCGAGTTTTACAAGGCGCAGCAGGCGGGATACAGCGTGGAAATAAAATTTGACGTGTACGCCGCAGAGTACCACGGGGAGCCGTTTGCCGAGCATGAGGGAAAGCGGTACAAGGTGCTACGGACCTATTTGAGCAAAAACGGGGAAACGGTGGAGCTGACACTTTCCGACCTGACCGAGAGGGGGAGCGGGGAAAATGGCACAGATTAAACTTTCCGGGCTGGAAGAAATCGAAAAACAGCTGCAAAGGCGAGAAAAAGCAGCAGAAGAAGCAGTCCCCGAAATGCTGAAAGCAGGGGCGGCGGTTTTAGTGGAATCCGAGCGGGAAGAAATGGAACGGCTGGAACTTGTGGATTATGGGGATATGCGGGATTCTGTAAAGGCAACAAAAGTCAAAGAGAGCCGCGGGGGAAAATCAATAGAGGTATACCCGCAAGGCAAAGACCGCAAAGGCGTGAGCAACGCAACAAAAGCATTTGTGGCGCAGTACGGCAAGAGCGGCATGAGCGCCCGCCCGTGGCTGACGGCAGCCAAAGCCAAAAGCGGGGACAAGATCAGCCAGACCATGAAAGAGGTATGGAGGAAAAAACAGCAATGACCGTTGATAACATTTTAAGAACGGCGCTGGAAGCCCTGGGCGTACCCGTAGCGCGGCTTTCGTATGATGAAAAGGCAAACACCTATATTGTGTTTCAAATCATCATAGGGCAAGAGGTAGGCTATTCAGACGACGACACAGACAAGACAGAGTACATTTATCAAATACACATCTATTCCAAAGGCGATTATATCGACCTGCTGAAAAGAGCCAAAGCGGCTTTAAAATCAGCAGGTTTTTATAATATCGTGATAAACCCAGAAATCTATGAAAAAGACACGGGATATTATCACCTGCCAATGGAAGCGACTTATTTGGAGGTATAGCAGTATGGCAACAATCGGTTTAAGAGATTTGTACTATGCGACCATCACAGAGGAAGCCGAGGGACAGGAAAAGTACGGCACACCCGTGCGGCTGGCAAAGGCGATCAGCGCGGAATTATCGGTAGAGGTAGCGGAATCCATCCTTTACGCGGACGACGGCGCGGACGAAGTAGTGCGGGAATTTGTTTCCGGCGAGCTGACGCTGGGTGTAAACGATCTGCCGCCTGCTGCCCTGGTAGCCCTGCTGGGTCAGAAGCAGGACAGCGACAAGGTTGTTTATGCGAGTGATGAAGATATTGCACCCTATGTGGCTATCGGATTCAGAGCGCGAAAAGCAAGCGGCGACTATAAATATATCTGGCTGTACAAAGTCAAATTTGCTGTACCGAGTGAGAACTACGCCACAAAAGGCGACAGTATTGAGTTTGCAACGCCGGAGATCGTGGGGACGATCATGAAGCGCCCAGACGGAAAATGGAAAGCGGAACACGTTGCAAAGCCGACCGAGAGCGCGGCACAGTCGTGGTTTACCAAAGTAAGGGAAGAAAATCCGGGAGCATAAAGGAAATAGAAGGGAGGAAAAGGGGAATTACCCGCCGCACAGCGGGGGATTCCCCTTTATTTTGCTATGAGCGCATTTAAAGACGGACGTTATCCAATCAACTTAGATCAGGAAAGGCACTTGCTCTTTTCACTGAACGCAATGGACGAAATTCAAGATAAATTCGGCGACCTGGGGGAGCTGGACAAGGTAATGGGCGGGAAAGACCGCTTTAAGGCGGTGCGCTGGCTGCTTGCGCTGCTTTTAAACGAGGGTGCAGCAGAGGGAGAAAGCCCGCTGACCGAAAGGGAAGTAGGAAAGATGATCCACGCGGGAAACATGGCATACGCGCAGGAATGTATTTTTAAGTCAATCGCAATCGGCCAGGCCGGAAAAGAGGTTCCCTCCGAAGAAACACCGGAGACGGACGACGATGACGAAACCGAACAGGGAAACGTGACGGCGGGACAGGAACAGTAGACCTGCCCCGCCTTATTTATATCGGGGCTGTGCTGCTGGGCTACCCGGAACGGGAAGTGTGGCGGATGACCCCTTACAAAATACTGACGCTGTTTAGAATACACAGACAATTCCACCCGGAAAAATGGAAGCCAGAACCGCCGGAGGGAATCGACCCGATTGACGTGGCATTGGGGGGATTATAAGCAATGGCAAAAGAGCAGGACGCAATTAAAACGCGGATAGAGATCACGGGCGAAAAAGAGTACAAAGACGCGATCAAGGACATAAACAAAAATTTAAGCCTGATGGGAAGTGAAATGAAGCTGGCTGCCGCGCAGTCTGCGGACAACGCAAAGGGCGTGGAAGCGCTGAAAGCAAAGCAGGACATTTTAAACAAAACCTATCAGGAGCAGGTACAGAAGGTAAAAGCCGCCGAACAGATGCTGGAAAAGTACAAGGATCAGGGCGAAAAAGGCGCGGACGCGGCGCGAAATATGCAGATTGAATTAAACCGATTTGCAACCGCGGCGGCAAAGACGCAGAACGAACTGAACCGGACGAACAAGGAACTGGAAGAAGCCGAAAAGGCTATGAACGATTTGGGCGACGGGAGCGACAAGGCAGAGGACGGCACAAAGGACTTAAACAAAGAACTGAAAAAGTCGCAAAAAGAGCTGGACAAAACCGAAAAGGAAGCCGAGGAAACCGGATCGGGCTTTTCAAAATTGGGAAGCACAATCGCAGGCGTAGCAAAGGGCATCGGCAAAGCGGTAGCGGGTATGGGCGTAGCCTTTGCGGGAGTGGGCGCGGCGATTGTGGGCCTTGTGGAGAGTACGCGGGAAACCAGAGAGGAATTTAACAAGCTGGAAGCGGCCTTTACCAGCGCTGGACACACGGCACAGACTGCGGAAAAGACCTATACAGAGTTTTACGCGCTGCTGGGCGACGAAGGACAGGCAACAGAAGCCGTATCGCACCTGGCAAAACTGACAAACAATCAAAAGGAACTTGCGGACTGGACGCGGATTGCAACGGGTGTATTTGCGACATTTGGCGACAGCTTGCCGATTGAAAACTTGACCGAAGCGTCGAACGAAACAGCGAAAACCGGGCAGCTGACGGGCGGCCTTGCCGACGCGCTGAATTGGGCGGGCGTGAACGAGGATAAATTCCAGGAATCGCTGGACGCTTGCACAACCGAACAGCAGCGCCAGGCGTTGATTACAAAAACGCTCAACGGACTTTACAGCGAAGCCGCCGCAAAATACAAAACGCTTAACGGGGATATTTTGGACGCGCGGAAAGCAACGGCAGAGCTGACACAGGCAACCGCGGACATGGGCGCGGCGTTTGAACCTGCCGTAACAACCGCAAAACAGGCGCTTGCCGGACTGCTTAAAGAGATCACCCCATCTATTGAGCTAATCGGTAGCGGGCTTTCCGGGGCGCTCAATGGAACCGCCGGATCAATCGCACAGATGAAGCGGGGATTTTCGGGACTTTGGGACACGCTGACCGCGGGGGCAGAAAACGCGGTCAAGGGAATTACAAAGGCCCTGCCGTCGATGATACAGGCGGGCGGGCAAATGGTGATTGAACTTGTCAACGGGATTACAGCGGCAATCCCAGAGATGGCAACCAAAGGCGCGGAAATCGTGGGCAGCCTGATAGAAAGCATGGGAACCGCCTTGCCGCAGATGGCACAGGCAGCGGTGCAGCTTTTGGCAGCGCTGGGACAAGGAATCATTGAGGGATTGCCAAAATTGATTGAATCAGCGTCGCAGATGATAAACACCATAGGGCAGGGGCTGGCAACGGGAATACCGAAGCTGACAAGCAAGGCCCTGGAACTGCTGGACGGCTTTGCAGATATGCTGACCGCGAATTTGCCGAAACTGATTGACGCGGGTATCTCTTTTGTCACCAATCTGGTACAGGGGCTTGTAAGCGCCCTGCCGGAATTTATTGCAAAAGCGCCGGAAATTATTTCAAAATTTGCGAACTTGATAAACGACAATATGCCGAAGATTTTGAAGGCCGCCGTGAACATCATCATAACTTTGGTGAAGGGGCTTATCTCGGCAATTCCTACTTTAGTGGCGAATATCCCGAAAATCATAGCCGCAATCGTGGACGTTTGGAGCGCTTTTAATTGGGCGCAGCTGGGTAAAAACGCAATCGGATTTTTGCGGGATGGTATTACATCCATGATAGGAGCGGTAAAAACAGCAGGAACCAATATTCTGAACACGGTAAAAGGCGCAATCCAGGCTTTACCGGGGAATCTTAAAACCATTGCCACAAACGCTATGACCAACTTTAAAGGGGCAATCAGCGGGGCAGTCACAAGTGTTTGGAACGCGGCAAAAGGAGTTTTGGACAGTGTTGTGGGAGTTTTTAAGGACGCGCCAACAAAACTTTTGCAGGCGGGTAAAGATTTGATAAAAGGATTCTGGAACGGAATCAGCGAGATGGGCGGATGGATTGCAGACAAGGTATCGGACTTTTTCGGCGGGATCGTAGACAACGTGAAGGGCCTGCTGGGAATCCATTCCCCTTCCACGGTATTTGCAGAGATCGGCGGGAACATGGCTGCGGGCGTTGGCGTGGGCTTTGATGAAAACATGGGAAGCACCACAAGCGAAATGGAAAGCGCAATCGGCGGGGCCGGAGCGTTGACCGCACAGGAAGCAATCAACGCCGTAAACAACGGGATAAAATCGAACATCGGACAATTAAGCGGGGCTATTACCGCGATTGTACAGGCCGTCATGCAGGGGCTGAACGGGCAGGCTGCACAGTTTAACGTCATCGGGCAGGGCATGGCGAAAAACATTGCCGTGGGCTTTGTAGGCGGCGTGGTGCAGATACAGGCGGTTGTGCCGCAGATGGCACAAAGTATTATCACATCGTTTACGGTGCAGCACCAGAAATTTGTAAACGAGGGCAGGGAGATCGACAAGAACATAGCGGAAGGAATGGTAAAAAACGTCAGCTTGATTACTTCCCGCGTAGGGCAGATCGTGACCCCGATTATCAACGCTTTTCAAGGGTATGCGCCGCAGTTTCGGCAGATCGGCGTCGATATGGTAAATAATATCTGGGAGGGCTTTAGCAGCATGATCGACGATCTGAAAGCCAACATCCAGGACGCAATCGACGACATAAAAAACACCGTAAACAACGAGCTGGGCGACATAAACGTCGGAACAGGCGGGGGAGGATATGGAGAGCGGGAAAACCCGAGAACCAGAAGCGCCCCGCAGCCGAAACCGGAGAAAATCCAGATCACCCAAAATATTTACGCAAACGAAACGAGCTACGCCCAGCAGCAGCGGGAAGCAGCAAAACAATTTAAACTAATCGCGAGGGAGGTAGGTATTTAATGGCGCGGAAAATAGAGCGGCTGACCTACACCAACGAGCGCGGGGAAAGCGTGGAGTTTTCGCACGTTAGTACCTACCACACCAATATGTATGACGTTTCGGGGCTTGCGGACGTGCGAAACGCTATATATAGTATCAGCAGCATGGGGCAGGACGGCGACACCTATTTAGGGAACCGAATCGAAAGCCGGGAAATTGAGATCACAGGGAGCATTAAGGAGCGGGACAAGGGGAAAAGCCTGGAACTGCGCCGGAAGCTCAACCACATTTTAAACCCGCACCTGGCGGCAACCTTAACATACGAATACGGGGATTTTCGGCGCGTGATTGACTGCAAAGTTGATAACGCGCCTATTTATTCCCGGAAAGCGATTTTGCAGGACTTTACCGTGCAGCTGATCTGTTTAAATCCATTCTGGCGGCGGGAGAGCGAAATGCGGGAAGAAATCGCGACGTGGATCGGCGCTTTTGAATTTCCCGAAGAAATACCCGAGCCGGAGGGCTGGGAAATCGGGTACAGGCAGCCGTCTTTGATTGTGAATGTATACAACGGTGGCGACGTGGCAGCGGGCTTAAAAATCGTGTTTCGGGCTACGGGCGAGGTAACAAACCCGCAGCTGTTAAACGTAGACACCCGCGAATTTATAAAATTTAATATCCAGCTGGAAGCAGGCGACGAATTGACCATATCAACAGGCTACGGAGAAAAAGAAACCACGCTCAAACGAAACGGCATAATCACCGATGCTTTCCGATACATCGACGTAGACAGCACCTACTTACAGTTGAGCGTGGGGGATAACCTTTTTAGATACAGTGCGGACGCGCTGGAGGACAATTTGGAAGTTACGATATTCCACAATGACTACTATCTGGGGGTGTAATCGTGCTGCTGTACGTCTACGACAAGGATATGACCTTGTTAGGCGTTGCGGAAAAAATAACGTCGTTAATCTGGACGCGGCGTTATTGGAGCAACGGAGAATTTAAACTGCTTGTGCCGTATACCGAGCGACACGGGCAACTTTTTAAAAAGAATCATCTGATTATGAAGCAGGGCGACGCAGAAGCCGCTGAAATCCTGTATATCAACATCCGCAAGGACAAGACGGGCGCGGAAGAAATAGAGGTGCAGGGCAAGTTTCTTTCTCACTGGCTGGGAAAAAGGGTTTTGCTCAATCAGATCATAACCACCGATAACACGCCGAACATTCTGCGGAGAATTGTGACCGAAACTATCACAAACCCGACAGACCCCGCGCGGAAGATACCAGGGGTAGAGCTGGGGGAAGATACGGGCATAGAGCGCGGCAACATTGATTACAACAGTGAGCCGTATATAAATGTGCTGCTGGCAGCGGAAACCGCCGCGAAAGCGTCAAAGCTGGGCTTCCGGGTGCGCACAGACGTAAAAGCCAAAAAGCACCGCTTTGAAGTCTATGACGGGCAAGACCTGACGGCAGACCAAACCGAAAACCGCCCGTGCATCTTTAGCCAGGAGTTTGACAACGTGCAGGAGCAGGAATATACAAACAGCGTCGAAAACTTAAAAAGCACGGCATACGTCGGGGGAGAGGAAAAAGAGGGCGCAGCGCGTAAGGTGGTGGAGGTGGGCGACGCAGCGGAAGGGCTGGAACGGCAGGAAGTGTTTATAAACGCCACCGACATAACACAAACATACACCGACAGCGACGGCAGCGAGCAGACCATGACCGACGAACAGTATATTGAAATGCTCAAACAGCGCGGGACGCAGGAACTTGAAAACTACGCGGAAACACTAAACTTTAGCAGCACCATCAACACCAGGGGCAATTTGAAGTATAAAGAGGACTACGACCTGGGCGACCGTGTAACCTGTATCAATAAAAACTGGAAAATCAAAATCAACGTAAGAATCACAGAAATCACAGAGGTTTACCAGCAGGGCGAAGAATCGCTGGAAATTACATTCGGGGAGAGTTTGCCTGCGCTAATCGAAAAAATACGACAGATAATAAAGTAGGGAAGGGGAAAAAGTATGGAAAAGTCGAGTTTTTTTAATTCCCGCGGGGGGGACAGGCGATATAAAGCCGAGGATTGGGCGAGTTATTTTGCATCGTTTATCGCTAATGGTGTAATGCCACCGCTTAGAGATTCGAGCGAACTGCTGGGATTACAGGTGGTGGCAGACCAAAATATGATAGTAAAGGTAAAAGCGGGAAAAGCCTGGATCAATGGCTATTTTTATTATAATACTGATTTTTTGAATAAAGAGATCGACGTAGCCGACGGTGTACTGAATCGAATTGATAGAATTGTTATCCAGTGGAATCTAACTGACAGGATGATTCAAGCGATAGTGAAAAAAGGAACGCCGGGATCAATACCGAAAGCACCGGATTTAAAGAGAAATGCAGATATTTATGAAATTGCACTGGCTGATATTTACGTTGGGAAAGGGACAACAGCAATCACCCAGGCGCACATTACCGATCAGCGATTAAATACGGAATTATGTGGGGTATCCGTAGGGATTGTGCAGCAGATTGATACATCAGAGTTTGATGCACAACTGAAAAAGTGGTTTGAGGAATACAAAGCGGTAGCGATAGATGATTATAAAAACTTCACAGGAGAAATGGAAACTTGGAAGCAACAATCGAAAGAAGACTTTGACATCTGGTTTGAAGAAATCAAAGGTATCTTATCTGGAGATGTCGCCGGAAACCTTTTAAACGAGATCAACGGTTTAAAGGAAGCAGCACCGAACGCCACAGCAACCTATGAGGACGGGACTGTTAAAATCGTTACAACACCGAGCAATGCAAAAAACATTTACTTTTATGCGCCGTCGGACTTCAAAGAGGGTGACAAATACACCCTGAACGGTTCACCGCTGACCGTAACCGATTTAAACAACAATCCTATTTATGACGCATGGAAAAAAGGAAGCCCCGTGTCAATGATTATCAAAGGGACAAACGGTTTTTTTAAAGCAGGCGGCGGCGGTATAGCTGACACGTTGCCGCCAATGGTCCAGAATCTTGCAGCCGTAGCGGGAAATCGGGAAATCACAGTAAACTATAAAAAACCAGTATCCGATGCACTAGCGGGCGTTTTGGTGGTATACAAAACAGGCAGTTACCCAACAAAGCCAACAGACGGGGAAAAAGTGGACGCAGGACTTTCTGAAAGCGTGCAAATAGAAGGACTGAAAAATGGTACAGATTATTACATCCGTGTGTTCCCGTACAATGCAAAAAAGCAATACCAAACGCTTATTGACGGGGCAACAACTACGGCCAGACCGAGTGAGGGACCCAAACAGGTAACCAATTTGCAGGTAACAGGCAACGGTGCAAACCCTGTTTTGACATGGAAAAACCCGACCGACGACCAGACCTATCATGCAACGGTTGTTATACAAAAGGAAAACAGCGCCCCGACAGCGATTTTAGACGGTACGGAAATTTACCGGGGAACCGGTGAGACGGTCAGCGCAAACGGATTAGAGCGCTTGAAAAATTATTACTGGGGGATATTTACTGTAAACGCAGAAGGTGGAACACGCGGACCAGTAATAACAGAGGTTTATAGTTATGATTTTCCGTCGGAACCAGAAAGTTGGAGTGAGGTTACAAAAATTTACAATACAACAGAATATCCGCTTCCTGAGGATGGATGGTTTAAGGTGATTATAGCAGCTAGAGGGGGTGCAGGGGGAGGGTCCCATTGTCCAACATGGGGGCGCAATACAATCCTATACCCAGGACCAGGTGGCGGAGCGCCTGGATGTTCCGTTAGTAAAATTGCGGCAAACAAAGGATCAAAGCTGTCAATAACAATGACATCTAATGGTATAAAATGTAGCTTCAACAATGAGATCAATATGGAAGCAACCGACGGAGAAAATGGAAACGCGGCTAATCATAACATAACTACTAATGGGGGAGCTGGAGGAACTGCGACCGGAGGAAATATGAATAATATCAATGGACCAGGGGGCGAACCTACTAGGAATACAGTTAGCGCAACCGGAAGACCAAATGTCACATACCCAGGAAAACCCGGGGGTGTGACACGGATTGATTCGTATTCTTTTAATGGCGGTCGTGGTGGTGGTGGAAAAACAAATAATAACGAAGTATGGTCGGTTCAAACTGATCCGGAGAGCGGTTCGAATAGGGTATGCATTATTCTTCGAGGTAATACCAACGTACCATCTCCGTCGCAAGCGTCCGCGCTGTCCCTTGTCCCGCACAACGGCGAAATCGAAGCAAACTGGACAAACAGCGGCGACCCATGGCAGACGGGAACAATGGTTGTTGTAAACCGGGAGAGGGCACCGGAAACACCAGAGGATGGGGAAGCCGTGGACGTGATGCAGGCTGAAAGCTACACCGCAAGCGGGCTGGAAAACGGGAAACCGTGCTATATCGGTTTGTTTGCCTACAATGCCGACAAAACAAAATACAGCGCGGTCAAGGCTGACGTAGAAATCCCGCGAGAAGTGGCCTGGTACGATACACAGCAGGAATTAAAACAGGAAGCGCAGGAAGCCAAGCAGGAAGCGCAGGAAGCCACAGAACAGGCAGAACAGGCACAGGAAGCCGTAACCATGACGCGCGACTTCCTGCCGGATGTGATTGCACTTACTGTGCCACATATTTATGACGAATGGAACCCAAACGGAATACTGTATACCGGAAAAGACAAGGCAACAGAGGAAAGGCCGGCATCTATTGTAGGCAGGAATGGAAAACTGTACCGCTGCTTACAGTCGCACACATCACAAGAAAACTGGAAGCCGGAAGCCGCACCTTCTTTGTGGGTGGAAATTGCAGACCCAACCGAAGAATGGCCAGGCTGGAAACAGCCGAGCGGGGCACATGATGCGTACCAAAAGGGCGAAAAGGTAAGCCATAACGGAAAACATTGGATCAGCACGGCAGAAAACAATGTTTGGGAACCCGGTGTATTTGGATGGGATGAAGTGAAATAAAAAGGAGGAACAAGGATGGAAACACAGGCGTTTTTATCAGCGCTGTCTATTGTAAGTACCGTGTGCGCAATCTTTTTCGGGTACGCAGCTTTTCAACGGAACAAAAAGCTGGACAGCAAGGATGACGTGGAGCGCGACGCAACCGTTTTGACCGAAATCGGCTATATCAAGGGCGGTATAGACGACATTAAGGCAGAGCAGCGGGAGCAGCGCAAAACAAACACCGACGTTTTAGAGCGATTGAGCAAGGTAGAAGCGAGCGCAAAACAGGCGCACCACCGCCTGGACAGCGTAGAAAAGGAAGTGCGGGCGGCGGGAAACCTTTAAGGCAACCAAACGGGAAAGGAGGTGATCGGCATGACCAACGAGGAAGCGGACAAGCTGGAACAGGACTTGCAAGAGTTTTTGGCACAGCGGAAGGAGGAAAGAGCGCCAAAGCGGACAAAGCGCCGGGGGATTTATTCAAAAATCATTGTTGCCTTGTGCGTTTTGCTTGCGGTGAGCTATACGGGCATCTGCCTGCTGATGCAGTACCGGACAGGCACACAGCCGGAGCCACAATTAACGATTGCGTTTTTTGCGTTTATCTCGGCGGAGCTTTGGAACCTGGCAAAAATCAAAAGACATAAAGAGGACGTGAATAAAAATGAGTAAAAAAGTATTTATTGGAGTGGGCCACGGCGGGAGCGATCCCGGGGCCGTGAAGTATGTGAAGGAAGCGGACGCAAATTTGCAGATGGCGCTGGGGCTGAAAGCAGAATTGGAGCGCCACGGGGTAAAGGTGGGAATTTCCCGCCTGAAGGACGAGGATGACCCGCTGATTGAGGAAATCAGAGAGGCAAACGCCTTTGCACCCGATGTGGCGGTGGAGTGCCACAACAACGCAGGTGGCGGGGACGGCTTTGAGGTGTACCGCCAGACCAACGGCTATGCAGCAAAGTCCATCAAGCTGGCGCAGTGCATTGAAGCAAGGGTGGTTGCATCCGGGCAGCAGTCCCGCGGAGTAAAAACGCGCCTTAACAGCGCAGGAACGGACTACTTTGGATGGTTGCGACAGGTAAAAGCCCCCGCGGTATTGTGCGAGGGCTTTTTTGTTGATAACCAGGCGGACAGCAAAAAATATAACACAGAAGATAAACAGCAGGCTTTCGGACGGGTGTACGCGCTGGGAGTGCTGGACTATTTGGGGATTGCCATTAAGCCGCAGGCGGGTGCGCAGCCACAGAAGCCAACGGCCGGCAAAGACCTGCCCTATTCGGTGCAGGTGGGAGCCTACACCAGCGCAGCCAACGCCAGCGCCCAGAAGATGAAGGTTTCCGCGCTGGGGTATTTTTGCTTTACGGCAAAGAGCGGCAGCCTAAATATTGTGTACGTCGGGAAATTTGCGACGGCAGCAGAAGCACAAAAAACCGCCGACAGCCTTAAAAACAAGGGAATCAGCGGTTTTGTGAAAAAAAGACAATAGAAAGGGGTAAAACTATGAATATTGACATTACACAGATTGTTGTAGCAGTTATCGGGCTGCTGGGAATCATCATTACAAGCGTGATCGTGCCGCTGATTAAAAGCAAACTGACAAATAGCCAGTGGGAAACCATCCTAAACTATGCGCTGGCGGGTGTGCAGGCGGCGGAAATCATCTTTAACGCGCAGGGCCAGGGGGAAGCAAAATTGCGTTGGGTGAGCGAGTACATCACAAAGCAGTGCGCGGCGCATGGAATCAAGATTGATATGGACACCGTGCGGGTAGCAATCGAAAACGCCTGGAAAGCGCTGGGGCTGGATCAGAAGAACGAGCAGTAAGGGCAGTAAGGGGGCTATTTTATGGCAAACGTATATATCAACAAAAAGAAAATTGCGATCGTGAGCATTAACGACAATCAGACGGCGAAAGACATTGCCGCGCAGCTGAAAACGGACGGCTTTAAAAATGTGGTGGTGCTGTCCGCTCCAAAGAGCTACCCCGGATATTACAACGTAGCGGACGCGGCGGCAGATTATACCCTGTTTGTAGAAGAATCCGCATCCTGCAAGGTGCAGCCGTGCCGGGTGGAAGGGTACGCAAGGGACAGGCTGGGGCATATTGTTTCGCGCGATCTGGCAGAGAGCCAGAGGGCAAAGGCGTGTTTTAGGCATCATCTTAAAATGTTGGAGCTGGAACCCTATCTGCTGGGAACGCAGGAAATCCCATTTGACGAGGTAAGGGCAATCCCATGGTATTACCTGGACAAAAGCCCGATGCTGTATTTTAAAACCCCGAGGGTGCAGGGAGTGGCGCAGGCGGCGAACGCAGCGATTCGAGATTATTTTAAGCAGTAAGGGGGAAACACGATGGCAGCAAAGAAACCAGCGGCAAAGACCGGAACCAAACCAGCGACAAAGAGCAGGGCAAAACAGCCACAGCCGCCAAAGGCAGAGCAGACCACCCAGGCGGCAGAGCAGCCGACCCCGGCAACGGAACAGCCACCAAAGGCAGAGCAGCCGCAGCCGTGGAAGGTGGGCCGCCTGCTGTGCGTGAGCCGGAACCTGATGAAAGGGGACGACGTGCGGGCGGTGCAGCTTGCCTTAATCGCGTCGGGGTATCCTTGCGGAGCCAGTGGAGCCAATGGGGTATACGGGCGGGAAACCGCCCAGGCTGTCCGGCGCTTCCAGGCATTTAACCGCCTGATCGTGGACGGCAAAGCCGGAAAATACACGGTGAAAGCCCTGGGCGGCGAGTGGAACGCATAAACAGCAATGACAAGTTGAGCAAAGGGAAAGCCCCCACGCAGCCTGGAAACGGGCCGCGCGGGGGCTTTTTTGTATTTGTTCCAATTTAATAAAAAGCAGCGCGGTGGTAAGCCCGCGCTGCTTTTTTTAATCTTCTATGGATTTTTGAATATCTTCTAAGATTTCATCAATTTTTTGGTTTTTTTCTTCGAGGTTGTTTTCTTTTTTCGCTTCAAGTAATGCCCGCTGCAAGAATCGCAAAAACAAGTTAAATTGTTTGTCGGTCATACCCATATCTTTAATCATGCCTTTCCTCCTTGAATTTGTTAAAAGTCTTACCCCTTTCAACAATTATATTATACACTATTTTTTATATTATGTCAATGATATTTTATATAAAATTATATATAAAATACACTATTTTTTATATAATTGGCTCTCCGGTTTCTTTATCAATAAAGGAGATTTTAAGCTCGGCTCCAAGGGCTTCGGCAACCTTTTCTAACTCGGACACTTTAAAAGTGTTTCTTTTATATTTGTTATTCATGTTTTGCGGTGTTTGCCCTGTTCGCCGTGCAAGCTCGGCTTCGGAGATATTCCCCTTTTTTACGCAGCAGAGCTTGATATATTCTCTTACGTCCATTATGATTCCCCCTTTTATTTGATTGTACACTTTATTTTATAGGTTGTCAATAACTTTGTTTATAAAATATAAAAAATGATATAAAAAACTATTGACACAATATAAAAAATAGTGTATAATATAGATGCAGTCAAGGGAACGAAATCGCCCGTCCCGATGGGGGCGGGAGCTGAAAGACGGAAAGGAACACAAAGATGAAAGAATACAGCGCAGTAGTAAAAGACGGGGCGAGAGTGGTTTTTATAAAAAATCAAGAGTACCAGAGAAAAGCGGATTTTATCCACGACCTACGCGCCAACGGCTACAAAGTAAACCCGAAAAAAGTAAAACAAGCGGATGTATTTGAATACATCTTGAATCATACAAACTGCGCCCCGTGGGATTGGGACTTGAAAGAGATACCGCAGGAATAACGAAAAGGCCCGCCCCGGAGGTTACGAGGGAAGAAAGGATTTAACATGGAGTGGAGAATCAGAAAAAGCGGTCACGGCGGATTTGTTGCAGAATACGGCGGAGAAATTAAACCAGGGACGGAAGCAGGATATAGACCGGGATTTTTTATGCCGGGATTCATTGTGCAGGAAAGCGCAAATTTTGACACAGAAGCCCAGGCAAAAAGATATGTTGAACAGAAAGAAAAAGGAATTTAAAATGAATTGTCATGGTTGCAAATGGCTTGATAGATATAAAAAAGACGGGGAAGGATACTGCTGCATGGTTGTACGCAGCAAAACACAAAACGAAAAAATTCGGCGTGCAGATATGCAAAGATGCGAGCTGTACAAATTCGGCGATTGGAAAACACGATGGCAAACAAAATGATAAAATTATCATGTACAAAGACAAAAATCCCCGGCGATAAACCGGGGATTTTGATTTGCCGCTGCTGGCAAATCATTGTAAAACCATTTTGCTGATGCCGCGAAAATGGTATAATGGGAGATAATACCAACGAGAACGGGGGAATTATAGTGCATGAGAATTTAGACGACAACAAAAGCAAAATAGAACAGCTGGCGCAGTACATCCGGGAAAGCAAAAGGATCGTAGCGTTCACAGGTGCAGGATGTAGCACAGAATCCGGCGTGCCAGATTTCAGAGGTAGTAAAGGACTGTTTAATGAAGGGAAAAAGGGGACTAACTTATATATCTCCACCGAATCGAACATACCCGATTTTCGCAGCGAGGACGGGCTGTACGGCAGCAAGCAGGCAAAGACCTACCCCTATCCTCCCGAAACGATGCTCAGCCACAGCTTTTTTAAGCGGCACACCGAGCAATTTTTTGAATATTATTTTGACAGGATGGTGTATCCGCAGGCAAAGCCGAATGCTGCGCACTATGCGCTGGCAGAGCTGGAAGCACAGGGCAAGCTGTCGGCGGTCGTCACCCAGAATATCGACGGGCTGCACCAGCAGGCGGGCAGCAAGCGGGTGTACGAGCTGCACGGCAGCGTGCTGCGCAACCACTGCGTCCGGTGCGGCGCTTCCTATTCGCTCGAGCAGATGCTGGAGTACAAGGGCAAGGGGGTTCCGCGCTGCTCCTGCGGCGGGGTCATCAAGCCGGATGTAGTGCTGTATGAGGAGAGCCTGGACAGTGATGTGCTGGAGGGCGCAGTGCGCCACATCATGGCAGCCGACCTGCTGATCGTGGGCGGCACCTCGCTGGCAGTCTATCCGGCGGCGGGTCTGCTGCAATACTACGGCGGCAGGGAGCTTGTGCTCATCAACAAAACCGAAACGCCGTATGACCGCAAAGCCTCGCTTGTGATTCGCCAGCCAATCGGCAAGGTGCTGTCAAAGGCAGTAGAAGGCTTGTAAAAGAAAACAAGACCACTTCCTAAACGGAAGTGGTCTTGTTGCAGTTTATCGGATGACAATATCGACGATGTTGACCCGCCTGCAAAAAGAAATGAGAAGATTTGCCTTGACGAAGCGGCTTTAAGAGGTTAAAATGAAGGAGAAAAACAGGGCGTTCAAAAGCTCCTGGGCGCAGAAAGGAAATCGGAAACTATGAAAGCAAGAATCCCAAAGCACAGAGAATTTGTAATCAATCTGGAAACGACTGCTGAAGAAAGACGCGAAGAATGCTGGGCAAAGCTGGAAGCCATCCTGGAGGACTACAAAAAGGAAGGCAAATCGGTCTACACCCCATCCTTTATCGAGGACAACGAGGAGAAGGTCAAAGCTTTGCAGGCAGAGTACGGATTTGAGTACACCATCGAGCTGAAATAAGAAAAAAGGCAGCGGACCCGCTGCCTTTTTTATATAGCTATGGCAAAGTTCTGCGGCGGTTCTGCCCTTTTTTGACAGGCTTTTTGCCGCTTTGACAGCGCTGCGGGTATAATTTTTAAAATAGACACAATTTATTTAAAGAAACACCCCTGCACAGTTTGACAAAAAGGGGTTTGTAGAGTTACAATATCATAGACGTGCTGTAAACAAAGAACAGCCGTTGTCTTCTTATTAAAAAAGAAACCCCGACAAGGGAAAAGATAGAGAACAGTTCCCCAGGCAGGAGGAAGGCTCCAAAAGCACATCCGATGTCACCCCAGGGACAGTTCCTTTTAAAAATGAGGTGTAAAAAAATTATGGGATTGATGGATAAAATCTTTGGGACCTACTCTGAAAGAGAGCTCAAGCGAATCTATCCGATTCGCGACAAGGTCCTTGCGCTGGACGAACAATTTTCCAAAATGTCCGACCAGGAGCTGAAAGCGATGACTCCAAAGCTCAAGGAGCGTTTGAGCAACGGAGAGTCGCTGGATGACATCCTGCCGGAAGCATTTGCTACCTGCCGCGAGGCTGCCTGGAGGGTGCTGGGCATGAAGCACTTCCCGGTGCAGATTGTCGGCGGTATCGTGCTGCATCAGGGTCGTATTGCAGAGATGAAGACCGGTGAAGGTAAGACACTGGTTGCTACCCTGCCGGTTTACCTGAATGCGCTGACCGGAAAGGGCGTCCATGTTGTCACCGTCAACGACTACCTTGCAAAGCGTGACTCGGAAGAGATGGGCAAGGTCTACCGCTGGCTGGGACTGACCGTCGGTCTGGTCATCCACGACATCGAGCCGGCAGACCGCCAGAAGGCATATAATTCGGACATTACCTATGGAACCAACAACGAATTTGGTTTTGACTATCTGCGTGACAACATGCAGATTTATAAAGAAAACCGTGTACAGCGCGGTCATTACTTCGCCGTTGTCGACGAGGTCGACTCGATTTTGATTGACGAGGCTAGAACCCCGCTGATTATCTCCGGCAGAGGAGACAAATCCACCGACCTGTACAAGGTAGCGGACCGCTTTGCCCGCACCCTGAAGATGTACAAGGTAAAAGAGCTGGATGACAAGGAAGAGCACGACGATGTTATTGATGCCGATTACATCGTCGACGAAAAGGCAAAGACTGCAACTCTGACCAAATCCGGTGTTAAAAAGGCGGAAGAATTCTTCGGCTTGGAAAACCTGATGGATATGGAAAACTCCACCATCCAGCACCACATCAACCAGGCAATTAAGGCGCACGGCACCATGCAGCGCGACATCAACTACGTTGTCAAGGACAATGAGGTTATGATCGTCGACGAGTTCACCGGACGTATCATGAACGGACGTCGTTACAGCGAGGGTCTGCATCAGGCAATCGAAGCAAAAGAGGGTGTAGAGGTCAAACGGGAATCCAAGACACTGGCGACCATCACCTATCAGAACCTGTTCCGTATGTACGAAAAGCTGTCCGGTATGACCGGTACCGCGATGACCGAGGAGCAGGAGTTCCGCGAAATCTACGGCATGGACGTTATCGAGATCCCAACCAACAAGCCGGTCATCCGAAACGATATGCCGGACGTGGTTTATAAAACCGAGAACGGAAAATTTAACGCCGTTGTCGAGCAGGTAAAAGAGTGCCACGAAAAAGGACAGCCGGTTCTGGTTGGTACCGTTTCGATTGAAACCTCCGAACGTCTGAGCGCACTGCTCAAACGTCATGGCATCAAGCATCAGGTGCTCAACGCCAAGTACCACGAGAAGGAAGCAGAGATCGTTGCACAGGCAGGTCAGTATGGAGCGGTTACCATCGCGACCAACATGGCAGGTCGAGGCACCGACATCATGCTGGGCGGTAACGCCGAATACCTTGCGAAAAACCAGATGCGCAAGGAAGGTTACTATGAAAACCTGATTGTGGAAGCAACCGGCTTTGGCGATACCGATGACGAAGAGATTATCGAAGCCCGCCAGCGCTTCACCGAGCTTTCCAAAAAGTTTAAAGAAGAGCTGCGCCCGGAGGCAGAAAAGGTCAAGGAAGCAGGCGGTCTGTTCATCGTCGGCACCGAGCGCCACGAATCCAGACGTATCGACAACCAGCTGCGCGGACGTTCCGGTCGACAGGGTGACCCGGGCTGCTCCCGTTTCTACCTCTCGCTTGAGGACGATCTGATGCGTCTGTTCGGCGGTGACCGCATCAACAGCATGATGGATTCGCTGAAAATCGACGAGAATACCCCGATTGAAAACCGTATCCTGAGCAACACCATCGAAAGCGCCCAGAGAAAGATCGAAGGACGTAACTTTGGTATTCGTAAGAACGTTCTGCAGTTTGACGACGTTATGAACAAACAGCGTGAGATCATCTACGCACAGCGCAACAAGGTGCTGGACGGAGAGGACCTCAAGGAGTCCATCCTTTCCATGATGGACGAGACGGTCGATTCTGCAATGGCAATGTATATGCCGGAGGGCGTGGAGCCGGATCACTGGAACATGGAAGGCTTCCGCAACTACTTTATCGGGCTGATTGCCGGTTCCCTGCTGGAGCTGGAGGATGATGAGCTCAAGAAGGTAGACCGCAAGGAGCTGGGCGAGCAGATCAAAGAGAAGGTTCACCAGCTGTACGCCAAACGCGAGGAGGAGCTGGGCGAGAACATCACCCGCGAACTCGAACGCGTAGTTCTGCTCAAACAGGTCGATACCAAGTGGATGGACCACATCGATGCGATGGATGAGCTGAAGAAGGGTATTTCGCTGCGCTCCTATGGACAGAAGGACCCGGTTGTTGAGTACAGAATCGAAGGCTTCGATATGTTCGATGAGATGATTGCCGGTATCCGTGAGGAAACCGTCAAGATTCTCCTGCTGGCTCCATTCCGCAAGCCAAACGCACCAATGCCACAGGAAGCGCCAAAGCGTGAGCAGGTTGCTCAGCCGACTGCCACCAGCTCGGATGGCACCGTAGCGCCTGCTACTATCCGCCGTCAGGGCAAAAAGGTCGGAAGAAATGACCCATGTCCATGCGGAAGCGGCAAAAAGTATAAAAACTGCTGCGGCAGATAAAGGATAACAAAGAAACCGGAAGCAAAGTCTGTAACGCAGCTTTGCCTCCGGTTTCTTTGTTCCTGTTAAAAATAAAACAGAGCAGGAAAGAAGAAGCCGGCTCTGTGTAATCTATGGAGGTGTGAACCAGATGAACATTACCGGGGATCGCATGAAATTTTTGCGCCTGCTGTCGGAAAAATATCCAACAAGGCAGCAGGTCTGCACAGAGATCATCAATTTGCAAGCCATCCTGAACCTGCCCAAGGGGACCGAGCATTTTATGAGTGATCTGCACGGAGAGTACGAGGCTTTTTTCCACATCCTGAACAATTCTGCCGGTGTTATCCGGGAGAAGGTGGACATGGCATTTGAAGAGGTGCTGACCGCGCGGGAACGCTCCAGCCTGTGTACCCTGATCTACTACCCGCAGGAAAAGCTGCGCAGGATACGCGAAGAAGGGCGAAACACCGAGGAATGGTATCGCTTTGTGCTGCAAAAACTGATTGACCTTGCAAAGCTGCTTTCTTCCAAGTACACCCGCTCAAAGGTTAGAAAGGCAATGCCCAGCGAGTACAGCTATATCCTGGATGAGCTGCTGCACGCACAGCCGGACGAGGACAACAACCAGCTGGTCTACCACAGCAAAATTATCGACACCCTGCTGCGTCTGGAGGAAGGGGATGACTTTATCATCGCGCTGTCCAGCCTGATCAAACGCTTGGCGGTGGACCATCTGCACATCGTCGGCGACATCTTCGACCGAGGGGAGCGACCGGATGCCATCCTCAATATGCTGATGGACCATCACTCGTTGGACATCGAATGGGGCAACCACGACATTTTGTGGATGGGTGCTGCCTGCGGCAGTCAGGCGTGCATCGCTGCTGTGGTGCGCAACTGCCTGTCCTACAACAACATCTCGGTGCTGGAGCAGGGATATGGCATCAGTCTGCGCCCGCTGGTTCTGTTTGCAGAAAAGATGTACGACGAGGAGGATCCAAACAAGGCAGCCAAAAAGGCAATCTCCATCATCCTGTTTAAGCTGGAGGGACAGATCATCCGCCGCAACCCGGAATATCAGATGGAGGACCGCCTGCTGCTGGATAAGGTGGACTATGAAAACGCTTCCATTGAACTGGGAGGAAAGACCTATCCGCTCAAGGAAAAACATTTTCCGACAGTGGACCGCGACGACCCGTACAAACTTTCGCAGGCAGAACGGGAAATCATGGATGAGCTGGAAAAGCTGTTTTTGGAAAGCGAGCAGCTGCAGCGCCATGTCGAATTTTTGTACAGCCACGGCAGTATGTATCAGGTGTTCAACGGCAACCTGCTGTTCCACGGCTGTGTGCCGCTGGATGAGGACGGAGCGCTCAAAGCCATCCATCTGGAGGGAAGGATTTATCAGGGCAGAAGCTACATGGATTATGCGGATATGGCTGCCCGTCGGGCGTTCTTCAACGAGGACCCGCCGCAGCGCTATCTGGATTTCATGTGGTATCTGTGGTGCGGCAGCAATTCTCCGCTGTCGGGCAGGGTAGTCAAAACCTTTGAACGCACCTTCATCGAGGACAAATCCACCTGGGAGGAGCCGAAGAACCCATACTACGAATACCAAAGCTCCGAGCCGGTCTGCCGGATGCTGCTGCGGGAGTTTGGGCTGTATTCGGAAAATTCCCATATCATCAACGGACACACACCGGTTCACGTCAACCAGGGAGAAAATCCGCTCAAGGCACACGGCAGGCTGATTGTGATTGACGGCGGCTTCTGCAAAGCCTACCAGAAAACCACCGGGATTGCCGGCTATACGCTGATTTTTAACTCACACGGGATGCGCTTAAAATCTCACCAGCCATTCTCGGGAATGGAAGCTGCGCTCGAAGAAAACATGGACATCGACTCGGAGTCCCAGCAGGTGGTGACCTTCCCCAAGCGTGTGATGGTAGCCGATACCGACACCGGAGAACGATTGAAGGAACAGATTGCAGATTTGGAGGACCTGCTGACCGCCTACCGCGAGGGCTGGATTGCAGCCAAAGCAGAACGATAAGCATAGTTTACAATAACAAAAGAGGAGCAGAAACCGTATGTACGGTTTCGGCTCCTCTTTGTGTTTATAGACGGGAGAAAAAATCCTCGTATCCAAATTGTTTGACCAGATACCCCTGTCCTGCAAGGTCCCGCCAGAGGATGGAAGGCAGGGGCATTCCGTTAAAGGTATTGGTTTTGACCATGGTGTACAGCGCCATGTCCTCAAATACCAAGCGTTTTCCCGGACAAAGCGGCTGGTCGAAGGAATAGTCGCCGATGATGTCACCCGCCAGACAGGTTGGACCGCCCAGACGGTAGGTGTATGGCTTTTCTCCGGCTTCTCCGCTGTTTAAAAGAGGCGGACGGTAGGGCATCTCCAGAACATCCGGCATATGGCAGGCGGCAGAGGTGTCCAAAATGGCAATCTCCATCCCATTGTGCATCGTTTCCAGAACGCTGCTCACCAGAAAACCGGCATGGTAAACGGTCGCTTCGCCGGGTTCCAGATAAATCTGCACATCATAGCGGTCGCGAAAATGCTCGATGACCGAAATCAGGCGCGGAATGTCGTAATCAGGGCGGGTGATATGATGACCGCCGCCGAAGTTGAGCCAGTGCAGCTGGTGCAGATATTTGCCGAAGCGTTCTTCAAAGGCTTTGGCAGTCGCTTCCAGGTCATCGGAATTTTGCTCGCAGAGGGTGTGGAAGTGCAGCCCATCCAGCAAAGGCAGCAGGGATTCATCGAAGTTGGAAAGGGTAGTGCCCAATCGGGAGCCGGGTGCGCAAGGGTCATAGATGGCATGACCCTCTTGGGTGGAATGTTCGGGATTGATGCGCAGACCGACGGATTTTCCGGCAGCTTTTGCCCGTAAGGCGTAGCGGCGCAGCTGGGCAGGGGAGTTAAAGACCAGATGGTCGGCAAATTGCAGAATCTGCTCAAATTCCTCTTCGCGGTAGGCAGGGGAGAAAACATGGGTTTCTCCGCCAAAGTGCTCATGTCCCAGTCTGGCTTCATACAGACCGCTTGCGGTACTGCCTGCCAGATATTCCCGCATGATTGGGTAAACCGAATACATCGAAAACGCCTTTTGTGCCAGCAGGATGCGGCAGCCGGTGCGGTCGCTGACCTCTTTGAGGCGGGAAAGGTTGCGTCGCAGCCTTGCTTCATCCACCAGAAAGTAGGGTGTAGGGAAGCAGGCAAGATCAACGCGCTGCATTTAGTCTACCAGGACCGGATCGCGGTCTTCCTTCCATGGCAGTCCCCACTGGTTGAGTGCATCCATAAATGGGTCTGGATCAAACTCCTCCATGTTGTGTACACCCGGCTGGTTCCATTTACCGGTCATGACCATCATGGCGCCGATCATGGCAGGCACACCGGTGGTGTAGGCAACCGCCTGCGATCCGACCTCCTTGTAGCATTCCTGATGGTCACAGATGTTGTACAGATAGTAGGTCTTGTCCTTGCCGTCTTTTTTGCCGCGGAAGATACATCCGATGTTGGTTTTGCCGACGGTGCGCGGTCCCAGAGAGGAAGGGTCCGGCAGAACTGCCTTTAAAAATTGCAGCGGGATGATTTCCTTTCCTTCATACAGAATCGGCTCGATGGAGGTCATGCCGACATTTTCCAGACATTTCAGATGGGTCAGATAGCTTTGACCAAAGGTCATAAAGAATCGGATGCGCTTGATGCCGGGGATATTCAGTGCAAGGCTTTCGATTTCTTCGTGGTGCAGCAGGTACATATCCTTTTTGCCGACACCCTCAAAGGTGTACTCGCGTTTGATTTCCATTGGTTCGGTCTCGACCCAATGACCGTCTTCCCAGTAAGAGCCGTTGGCAGAAACTTCGCGGATGTTGATTTCAGGGTTAAAATTGGTGGCAAAGGGATAGCCGTGGTCGCCGCCGTTGCAATCCAGGATGTCGATGTAGTTGATTTCATCAAACTCGTGTTTTAAAGCGTAGGCAGAAAAGACGCTGGTGACACCCGGGTCAAAGCCGCTGCCGAGCAGGGCGGTGATGCCGGCTTTTTCAAATCGCTCGCGGTATGCCCACTGCCAGCTGTATTCAAATTTCGCGGTGTCCTCCGGTTCGTAGTTGGCGGTGTCGACATAGTGGGTTTTGGTGGCAAGGCAGGCATCCATGATGGTCAAATCCTGATAAGGCAAAGCCAGATTCAAAACGACATCCGGCTTCTCCTGCTCGATCAGAGCAACCAGTTCTTCGACTTTGTTTGCATCCACCTGTGCAGTGGTGATTTTGGTGGCGGTGGTGTTTTGCAGCTTTTCCTTGAGCGCATCACATTTGGATTTGGTGCGGCTGGCAATACAGATTTCTTCAAATACCTCGCTGTTCTGGCAGCATTTGTGGATGGCGACAGAAGCAACGCCTCCGCAGCCGATAATCAAAACTTTTCCCATAATGGTAGACCTCCCTTGGAAGATAAATTTTATTTTTGAAATGCAAGCAGCATCTCGCGGACGATTTTACAGGCAACGATGGTGGAAACACCGCTGGGGTCGTAGTGCGGGCTTAATTCATTGACATCGCATCCAACGACCCGCAGTTTGGAGCAAACCAGGGTAGCAGCCTGGCGCAGCTGTTCAAAGCTGACACCACCCGGCTCCGGTGTGCCGGTCCCGGGAAAGACCGAAGGGTCCAGGACGTCCAAATCTAAGGTGAAGTAGACCGGCTTGTCCTGAAGCTGGTCGATGACCTCTTTGAGGGTGGCAAAGTCAAAGCGATTGGTTTTCACATGGGTACGTCCCCACTGAAATTCTTCCCGGTCGCCCGAGCGGATTCCAAACTGGAAGATTCGACCGTTGCCAACCAGTTCCCAGCAGCGTCGAAGGACACAGGCGTGGGAGAGGGAAACACCGAGGTAATTCTCCCGCAAATCAGCGTGTGCATCAAAATGGATGACGTGTACATCGGGGAATTTTTCTGCCACGGCACGAAAGGCACCCAGTGTTACCAGATGCTCGCCGCCCAGCATGAACGGGCGTTTGTGTGAGGCAAGAATCAGGCGGGTTTGTTCGGTGATGGCATCCAATGCGGCGCGGCTGTCGCCAAAGCACAGCTCGAGGTCGCCGACATCAACGACATCCCCGTCGAGCAGGTCACGGTCCTGATAAGGACTGTAGCTTTCAATGCCGTAGGATTCGCGGCGGATGGCAGAGCTGCCAAAACGGGTTCCCGGGCGGTAGGAGGTGGTGGAATCAAAGGGTGCGCCGAACAGTACAGTGGAAGCAAAATGCCAGCCGGTGTCGCAGCCCATGAATACTTCAACATTTTTATTCAACATCTTTCAAAAGCTCCTCAACATAAGCGGGCAGATAAAATGCGCCCTTGTGCAGTGTGGTGGTGTAGTATTTACAGCCCAATCCCCGCAGATTCCAACGGGCTTCGGCAAGGTCTTTGAGCGGATGGTACTTTTTGGAGGCAAAACCAAACAGCCAGTGACCGGAGGGGTAGGTGGGGATGTGTGCCTGAAAGACCCGGCTGATGGGGAAGGATTCGACAATGCGTTTGTGCGCACGCTGGCAGGCGGTGGCATCCTCGTCGTAAAAGGGACTTTCATGCTGGTTGACCATGATGCCGTCCTCCTTGAGTGCTTTGTAGCAGCTGCCGTAAAACTCCCGGGTGAACAACCCTTCTCCGGGACCGAAGGGGTCGGTGGAATCGACGATAATCAGGTCATATTCATTTTCAAAGCGGCGGATAAACTTCAATCCATCCTCGTAATAGATGTGGACCCTGGGGTCATCAAAGCGGCAGGCGGTCTGCGGCAGGTACTTTTTGCAGACCTCCACTACCAGCTGGTCGATTTCAACAAGGTCGATCTGCTCGATTTCCGGGTAGCGGGTCAGTTCGCGGATGACGCCGCCGTCACCGGCTCCGATGACCAGCACCTTTTTGACACAGGGATGAACGGCCATCGGGACATGGGTAATCATCTCATGATAGATGAATTCGTCCTTTTCGGTCAGCATCATGTAGCCGTCCAGTGTCAGAAAACGTCCGAACTCGGGGGAATCAAAGATGTCGATGCGCTGAAACTCGCTCCTGCCGCTGTACAGCTGGCGGTCCACCCGAATGGACAGTTTAACGTTTGGGGTCTGTAATTCAGAAAACCAATATTCCATCTTCCTAAACTCCTTTGAGCACATTCAGCCGCTCGATCTGTGCATCTTCGGGACCGGTCATAGAGCAGCCTTTTTCTTTTGCGTATTCGATATAGTCCAGAATCGGTCCGGTGATGCGCTCGCCGGGAGCCAAAATGGGGATGCCGGGTGGGTAACACATCACAAATTCACTGCAAATGCGCCCTTGTGTCTGCCGCAGCGGCAGCGATTCCTTTTCGGCGTAAAAAGCATCCTGCGGGGAAACAGCCACCTCGGGTTCGATATATTCCTGCTTCATCAGGTTGGCTTTGTCCGGTTTGCCAAATCGCCGGCGCACCTCCGCCATAGCGCTGACCAGACGTTCCACATCCCGCTGCCGGTCGCCGATGGAAAGATAAGCAAGCAGATTGCCCAAATCCCCAAATTCAATTTGGATGTCGTATTCGTCCCGCAGCAGGTCATAGACCTCGATGCCGGCAAGACCGATGTCCAGCGTGTTGACCGCCAGTTTGGTGACATCAAAGTCGTAGATGCTGTCTCCGTTAACCAGCTCCCGTGAGTAGGCGTAGTAGCCGCCGATGGAGTTGATTTCTTTGCGGGCATATTCCGCCAGCTTGACCACCTCGGAAAACGCCTGTCTGCCGCGAAGCGCCAGGTTGCGCCGGGAGATGTCCAGGCTGGACAGCAGCAGGTAGGAGGCGCTGGTGGTTTGCGTTAAGTTGATGATCTGCCGGACATATCCTTCGTGCATGGAAGGACCGGTCAGCAGCACCGAGCTTTGGGTCAGACTGCCGCCGGATTTGTGCATTGAGACCGCAGCCATGTCGGCTCCCGCAGCCATGGCGCTGACCGGCATATTTTCACCGAAATACAGATGGGTGCCGTGTGCCTCGTCCACCAGACACTTCATTCCATGGCGGTGTGCCAGTGCAACAATGCCCCGCAGGTCGGAACAGATGCCGTAGTAGGTGGGGTTGTTGACCAACACCGCTTTGGCATCGGGATTTTGCTCGATGGCTTTTTCTACCTCGGACAGCTTCATTCCAAGCGGGATGCCCAGACGTTCATCACATTCGGGGTTGACATATACCGGAACGGCACCGCACAATACCATGGCGCCCATCACACTGCGGTGGACGTTGCGGGGCAGGATGATTTTTTCTCCGCGCTTTGCGACAGAAAGTACCATCGCCTGTACGGCGGAGGTGGTGCCGCCCACCATCAAAAAGGCGTGGGCTGCGCCAAAGGCGTCGGCAGTCAGCTGCTCGGCTTCCCGAATGACCGAAACCGGATGGCACAGATTATCCAGCGGCTTCATCGAGTTGACATCGATGCCGACACAGCGCTCGCCCAGCAGTTCAACCAGCTCCGGGTTGCCGCGTCCTCGCTTGTGCCCGGGAACATCGAAGGGAACGACCCGCATTTTTTTGAAGTTTTGCAGAGCTTCATAGATGGGCGCTCGATTTTGTTCGAGCTTGTACATGATAAAAACCTCCTTTGTGGGGAATCTCGCTTGCAGGCAATCTTCCTTTGCAAAAATGTTAGTAGATATTGCGCCCGCTGAAGATTTCAATCATCTCTCGACGCAGGTTATTCATAATTTCCAGTCGGTTTTGCGGGGGCAGCTCATAGACATCGGTTTTAAACAGATAATTTTGCAGGTCGATCTCCTTGAGCATCATCTTGGTGTGAAAGAGGTTGGCATCATAGACGTTGATGTCCACCGCATCATACCTGCGCAGGGTGGCAGGGTCGATGTAATCCTGGATGGAGGTGACCGGGTGATCCAGAAACAGCTTTTGACCGTTGATGTCGCGGGTGAAACCGCGCACCCGGTAGTCCATGGTGATAATATCGGAATCGAAGGAGCTGATGAGGTAATCCAAAGTAGAAAGAGGGGTGATGGCGCCGCAGGTGGCAACGTCGATGTCCACCCGAAAGGTGGCAAGGCAGGTTTCGGGGTGGTATTCCGGGTAGGTGTGTACCGTTACATGGCTCTTGTCCAGATGTGCCAGCTGGGTCTGACCGACGGGAATCATCGAACCTTCGGCAATCAGAATGGTGACCGAAGCGCCCTGCGGGTCATAATCCTGTCGTGCAATGTTGAGCACCTTTGCGCCAATCATGTCGGTCAGGGTGGTCAAAATATTGGTCAAACGCTCCGAATTGTACTGTTCATCGATGTAAGAGATGTAATCCCGCTGTTCTCTGGGCGTTTTGGCGTAACAGACGTCATAGATGTTAAAACTCAACGCTTTGGTTAGATTGTTAAAGCCATACAGCTTTAATTTTTCTCCCATCTCCTCAGCTCCTTTTAACGGGCAGGCAAGCCCTTGAGATTTTATGGCATAAAAAAAGCAAGTAGATACGCAGAAGCGTTTCTACTTGCTTGAAAAATCCCGATTTTCCTCCTGTTTTCCTGGCACAAAAAGCAGGCAACCCAAAAGGGTAGAGGACATTAACCGGACAGTTGACCGGAAAATATCCCCCGGTGCCCTTATAAAACACCGGAAGAAGGATTACAAAAGATCAGAGTCTATATAGCAAATACTTACTTTTACTACTCTTATTGACCGTTTCACAAGTTGATGTACGAATCTACGCATTGGTTATAAAGTAACCAACTTATAAAATTTGAGCTTCTAACTCAATCAATAATGGTGACCTGTGTCACCGCTCGGCAGTTGACCCGGCTGTCCGTATGGCCTTAACCCGCACTGGGGTGGTCAAGAAATATTTGCATGGAACCTCTGATAAACTTTGTATCCCATACCTCCTTAATATAGCGGATTTTATTTTCGTTGTCAATATTTTTTTGAAATTTTTTTAACAGAAGAAAAACTTAAAGCTGATAGACCATCTTTTCCTCCGTCCAGCCAGCCAGTGTTTTGGCAAGGTTATGGGCGTACTGTTTTGCCTTTGGCAGGCTGTGGTCCAGATAGTTTCCGCACTCGATGCGGCTGGAGCCGGGGATTTCCCCTTCAAAATGTTCGATGAAGGCACAGGTTTCCTGCACCAGCTCGATGGCACGGGTTTTGGAGATTTTGTCCCGTGTGATGAAGTAAAATCCGGTGCGGCAGCCCATCGGACCGACATAGAGGATGTTGTCCGAATCGGCGGTGTTGCGCACATAGGTGGCAAACAGATGCTCGAAGGTGTGGATGCCGTCATTTTCCAGATAGACACCGGCATTCGGGGTTACCATGCGCACGTCGTAGGTGACAGCATCGCCGTCGATACGGGAAAGGTACATCCCGGGAGTCAGCTTATCGTGGTTGACGCAAAAGCTTTCGATGCGTTTCATCTGATTTTCCTCCTTAGCGTGCGTTGCTCAGCATCTGCATGACGATGCCGGCAGAGTGGCGGGCAGCGGTTTCTTCAAAGTTGGTGGCAGATTCGGCTGCTTCCTCGTCTGCATTGTCGCTCATGGTGCGGATGATGACAAACGGGATGTCGTTGACACAGCAGGTGTGACCAATGGCAGCGCCTTCCATCTCGACACACATCGGGTGATGCTCCTCCACAATCTTGTTTTTGACCTCGGCGGATTCGATAAACTGGTCGCCGGTGGCAATCTTGCCGACAAAGCAGCAGGAGGAGCCGTGGTCGATCTGCTGGAAGGCTTCGACTGCCGATTCTACCATCAGTTCGCTGGCATGGATGCCGTCGATGTACGGTGGATAGTCGCACAGGAAGCGGGCGTTAAAGTCGTGGTAGCACAGCTCGCGGGAGATGACAACGTCGAGCACCTTCAAATCGTGGTGGACAGCGCCTGCGATGCCGGTGTTGATGATGCGCTCCACCTCAAAGCGGTCGATCATCATCTGGGTGGTGATGGCAGCGTTGACCTTGCCGATGCCGCAGCAGCAGACAACAGCCTCCTGTCCGCAGAGGATGCCTTCCCAGAAGAGCAGACGTCCGACCTTGATCTCGTTGAGGTCCTCCATCTGCTGCTTGAGCACTTCTACTTCAGACGGCATTGCGCCGATGATTCCCCATTTCATATTCTATCTTCCTTTCAGCTTGTAAATGTTTGGTCCTTGGTATCGGAACTTGCACCTATTATAGCACAGCGGCAGGCAAAAGAAAATTGTGCCGGCAGCTTTTCTACAAAAAAGGGCAGGACCCCAAAAGGTCCTGCCCTGCAAAGGTTTTTTATTTGGTGTAGTTGTCAAAGTAGCCCTGAACCAGGATGATCGGGGTGCCTTTGTCGCCGGAGCCGGAGGTCAGGTCAGCCAGCGAGCCGATCAGGTCGGTCAGGCGGCGTGGGGTGGTACCCTGGGATACCATCTGACCTTTCAGGTCCTCGTCCTTGTGGCGGATGTAGTCGGAGATGGCTTCCTTGAGGGCGTCGCCGCTCAGGTCAGCAAAGTTGTTGTCTGCCAGATATTTGAGTTTGACCTCGTTTGGAGTGCCCTCCAGACCGGGAGTGTATGCAGGGGAAACAACCGGGTCTGCCAGCTCCCAGATTTTGCCGACCGGGTCTTTGAAGGCGCCGTCGCCATAGACCATGACCTCGATGTTTTTGCCGGTCTGCTCTTTGAACATAGCAGCAACGGTTGCAACAAACTGGTCGCAGTCCTTCGGGAACAGCTTGACGGTTTCCTCAGTTGCCTTGTTGGAGCCGAGCAGACCATAGGTCGGGTTGCAGCCGCTGCCGTTGACCGGTGCGGTCAGGATGTCGTCCAGACCCAGTACGACCGAAGCGCCTGCTTTTTTCAGGATGCGTTTGGTGCGATTTCTGGAGTGGATGTCGCAGGTCAGCACCTTGTCGGTGTAGTCGAGGATGGTCTTTGGATTGTTGGAAAGAACGATTTCTACCTCAGCGCCGCTTTCACGAATCAGCTCGGAGTAAAATTCAACATAGTCTACACCGGTGAATGGGTGCAGCACCTTGCCGAACAGCTCGCGGTATTTTGCTTCGGTCAGCACGTCGCTCCATGGGTTGACGCCCTTTTCGTCGAGCAGCTCCTCGTCGATAAGGTGGTTGCCGACCTCATCAGCCGGGAAGCTGAGCATCAGAACGACCTTTTTCGCGCCGCGGGCAATGCCCTTGAGGCAGACAGAAAAGCGGTTGCGGCTCAGGATAGGGAAGATGACACCGATGGTTTCTCCGCCAAGTTTGTTTTTGACATCGGCAGCGATGTCATTGATGTGCGCATAGTTTCCCTGTGCGCGTGCAACGACCGCCTCGGTTACAGCGACAACATCTCTGTCGTGGAAGGAAAAGCCTTCGCTTTTGCCTGCTGCCAGGACAGAATCGACGACGATTTTTGCAAGGTCGTCACCTTCGCGGATGATGGGCGCACGAACGCCGCGGGATACGGTACCTACCAGTCTTTCCATAATCAAAATCCCCTTTTCTTTTGGATCAATAAGGTTGCAGTTGGGCTTGTTTTGCCCAGATACTTTTATTATAATAGAAATATAAGGATAAGTAAAATAAATATATAGAATATTAAAGATAAGTGTGACTTATAGTTTGTGGAAAGGGGGAAGGGAATGCTTACCAAGCTGGAAAATTATCGGGTCTTTTGTAAGGTGGCGCAGCACAAAAGCTTTTCCGGTGCAGCGCAGGAGCTGTTTTTGTCGCAGCCGGCGGTCAGCCAGTCGGTCCGTCAGCTGGAGGAGCAGCTGGGGATGCAGCTGTTTGTGCGCAGCTCCAAAAAGGTGGAGCTGACCCCGCAGGGCAGCATCCTGTATGAGTACGCCAGCTCGGCGCTGGGCTTGCTGGAATCGGCAGAGCAGCAGCTGAGCGGATTGCAGACGCTGGGAGCCGGACAGCTGCGGCTGGGCGCGGGGGACATCACCGCCCGCCACCTGCTGCTGCCTGCGCTGGAGCGTTTTCATCAGCTTTATCCAAAGGTGCATCTGAGCATCTTCAACCGCACCAGCGCCAGCAGCCTGGAGTTGCTGCACGCCGGCAGAATCGATGCGGCGTTTGTCAACCTGCCCATCGAGGATGATCGAATCACCGTCCACTGGGAAAGCCCGGTGCAGGACATCTTTGTGGCAGGGCAGAAATTTGCCGAACTCAAAGACAAGCCGTTGACCGCACGGCAGCTGGCAAGGCTGCCGCTGATTATGCTGGAGCACAAGGCAAACAGTCGGGTGTATGTCCAGCGGTTTTTCCTGCGGCAGGGGGTGGAGCTGCAGCCGGAGATCGAGCTGGCTTCCTATGAGCTGATGGGAGAGCTGGCGCGCATCAATTTGGGCGTATCCTGTATGGTGCGGCAGTTTTGCAGGCAGGAGCTGCAAAGCGGCAAGCTGTTCGAACTTAGCCTGACCGAGCCGGTCCCGCCACGAAGCATCGGGATGGTCAGTCTGAAAGGGGTCAGCCTGCCGCCGTCGGTTTCCCGTTTTGTGGAGCTGATGAACGAAACCACCCGAAACAAGGGAGAGGAAAAGGAGGAATGACCATGGAACGACTGACAACCGGACGTCTGCTGCTGCGCGCCTTTGAATCGGAGGATTTGCAAAGCCTGTATGCCTATTGTAGCGAGCCGGACACCGGCATCCATGCGGACAAAAAGCCGCACGAGAGCATCGAAGAAAGCAGACAGCTGCTAAACCAGCTGATGCAAGAGGATTTGACCTGGGCAATCTGCGATAAGGTCAGCGGAAAAAATATCGGAGCGGTGTGGCTGCGGGAGGACCATCGCCGCAGGAGGGATAAAAGCCGCTGCCGGGTGCTGGGCTACCTGCTCGACAAAGGGTGGTGGGGACAAGGACTGATGACCGAAGCGGTCAGCTGTGTGGTGGACTACGCCTTTAAGGATTTGCAGCTGGAGCTGATTTCCACCTACCGCTTTTCTTATAACCGTCGCAGTGGCAGGGTGATGGACAAGACCGGTTTTGTGTACGAAGGGACCTTGCGGCAGGCGACCGAACGGTTTGACGGTGCGCTGCTGGATGTGAGCTGCTTTTCACAGACCCGGCAGGAATGGCAGGACAGACAAAGAAAACAGGAGGACAGAAAGATGCGTTGGAAACGGTTGTTATTTGATTTGGACGGAACCATTACCGACCCGAAGGTGGGCATCACCAAAAGCGTGCAGTATGCGCTGGAAGCCTTTGGAATCATCGAGTCGGATGCCGACCGGCTGACGCCCTTCATCGGACCGCCGCTGCAGGAGAGCTTTGAGCAGTTTTATCAGATGAGTAAAGAGCAGGCAAAGCAGGCGGTGGAAAAATATCGGGAGCGTTTTTCGACGGTGGGACTGTACGAAAACGAAATCTACCCGGGAATGGCGCAGCTTTTGTCGGAGCTGTGTGCGCAAGGGTGTACGCTGGCGGTGGCATCCAGCAAGCCGACCGTCTTTGTCAAAAAAATTTTGGAGCATTTTCAAATCGAGCCGTATTTTTCGGTGGTGGTCGGCAGCGAGCTGGACGGCAGACGGGTGCAGAAGGAGGAGGTCGTTGCCGAGGCGCTGCGGCAGCTGAGCCTGCTGGGAGATGCAGGGGAGACTGCGATGATTGGCGACCGCCGGTTTGATATAGAGGGTGCACAGGCACATCGGCTGACCGGCATCGGGGTTGCTTACGGCTACGCTTTGCCGGGGGAACTGGAAGAAGCCGGAGCCAACTTTGTGGTGCAGGATGTTGCCGAACTGCAAAAGCTGCTGCTGGGAAAAGAATAAGGCAAAAACAAAAAGAGAGCCTGATTTTTCAGGCTCTCTTTTTGTTTTAAAATAAATTTATTTTGCAAAGGAAAGCAGGCAGTCGCGCAGTGCAGTTTCCTCGCAGACCGGCAATCTGCCGCAGCACAGCTCCTGATTGCCGCCGCCCTTGCCGCCGAGCGCTTTGTTCATCGTCTGGCACAGCGCGCGCAGGTCGCAGCCGGCATCTGCCGAGCGGCACAGGGCATAGGAGAGCACCTCGCCCTGGCGGGTGAACAGTGCGCCGACCACCTGGTTGTGCTGGCTCAACTGTGCGGCAAAGCTTTTCAGCTCATCGGCAGAAAGGCTGTCGTCCCACACAAAAACCAGACGGTCGCTGCCAAACGGCTGGGCATTTGCCACCAGCTCCTTTGCCAGCAGGGTAAACAGCTGTTTATTTTTGGCAGCCAGCTCCTGCTTTTTGGCAGCCAGCTCCGCCTTTAATTTTTCTACGTTGGAAAAAGCCTCCTGTGGCTTGCAGGACAGACCGATGCAGATTTGTTTGAGGCTCTGGCATCGGTCGGCACAGTCCTTCAAAGCAGCTGCACCGCACAGGAAGGTCAGGCGGGTGCCGCCCTTGTAGCGCTGGGAGTCGATAATTTTGAGCAGTCCGATCTCACCGGTGTGGGCAACGTGGGTGCCGCAGCAGCCGCAGAGGTCACAGTCCTGGATTTCCACCAGGCGCAGATGGTCCACCTCCGGCTTTTTGCGCAGCGGCAGCGCAGCAAGCTCCTCAGCAGAAGGGTAACTGACAAAGACCGGATGATTCTGGCAGATGAGCGCATTGACCTTTTCCTCCAGTGTGCGCACCTGCTCGGCAGAAATTTCGCCGTCCAGGTCGATGGTGTTGTTCTCGTGTCCCATGTGGAAGCCGACGTTGTGCAGTCCCAGCTCCTTTAAAATCAGACCGGACAGGATGTGCTCGCCGCTGTGGATCTGCATATTGGCAAAGCGGCGCTCAAAGTCAAGGACGCCCTCCACTGTGCTGCCAACCGGGAGCGGCTGGTCGCACAGATGCAGAATCGCTTCTTCCTGCTCATAGGTATACAACACCTGCGCGCTCTGGTCGCCTGCTTGCAGGCAGCCGGTGTCCGCAGGCTGCCCGCCGCCCTCCGGGAAAAAGCAGGTGCGGTCTAATTTTACAGCAAATCCCTGCATCCCGTTTTTGGAGGCAGGCTCGCAGGAGAGGACCGAGGCGGAAAAGCGGGTGCAGTAGCTGTCGAGGTCAAATAATTTTTCAGTCATGGTGTACTCCTTACAGGCGAATTAAAGGGAAGCAGGCAAAAAGCCAATCTTTTTGTAGACCTTGTCGAGGGTGCGCTGGGAGATGGTGCGCGCCTTCTGTGCGCCATCGCGGTAGCAGCTTTCCAGATAAGCCTTGTCAGCCATCAGGCGGTCATATTCCTCACGGATTGGGCGCAGCTCCTCAGCGACCGTTTCACCGACAGCAGTTTTGAAGTCGCCGTAGCCTCTGCCTTCAAATTCCCGCTGGATTTCCTCATAGCTCTTTTTGGTGATGGCGCTGTAAATGGACATCAGGTTGTTGATGCCGTCCTTGCCCTCGCGGTAAACGACTTCCATCTCGGAGTCGGTGACAGCGCTCTTAAACTTTTTGATGATGCTGTCCTTGGAGTCGAGCAGGAAGACGGTGGCTTTGACGTTTTCGTCCGATTTGGACATCTTCTTGGTCGGGTCTGCCAGTGACATGATTTTGGCGCTTGTCTTTGGAATGTAAGCATCCGGGATGCGGAAGGTGTTGCCGTAAAGACCGTTAAAGCGGACAGCGATGTCGCGGCTCAGCTCCAGATGCTGCTTCTGGTCCAGACCAACCGGAACCAGGTCGGTCTGATACAGCAGGATGTCGGCAGCCATCAGGGAAGGATAGGTGAACAGACCGGCGTTGATATTATCGGCGTGTTTAGCGGATTTGTCCTTGAACTGGGTCATGCGGGACAGCTCGCCGAACTGGGTGTAGCAGTTGAGTACCCATGCCAGCTCTGCGTGGGTGCTGACATGGCTCTGGATGAAGGCAATACTCTTTTTCGGGTCGATGCCGCAGGCAAGCATCAGCGCATAGGCGGACAGAGTGTTATTTTTCAGCTCCTTTGGGTCCTGGCGCACGGTGATGGCGTGCTGGTTGACGATGCAGTATGTGCAATTATATTCGTCCTGAAGCAATCCCCAGTTTTTAACAGCGCCCAGGTAGTTGCCCAGGGTGAAAGCGCCGCTGGTCGGCTGGATGCCGGAGAAGATGACCTTTTTGCGTTCCGGTTTGTTTTCGGAGATGTTCATATTGTTTTCCATAACAGTTCCTTCTTTCTTTTGTCGTTTATTTCGTTTATTTGGATGGATGTACAAGACAAAGGTGGAAGCAGGGTATGAAAAAAAGCCCTTGTCCTATGCTTTTCGGCAGAAAAAGACCGAAAAACAGGGACAAGAGCTTTGTTACTCCTGCGGTGCCACCCAGATTGACCCTGCAAAGGCAGAGCCCACTCAATCGAAATGGTGCTGCCGGATAACGGTGCAGCCTGCCGTCGACGCCTACTGGAAATTCGTTCGGGTCGCCCTCGTAAGCCCATTCAAAACAGCCGCTGCCGCCGCGCTTTCACCTTGCCGCGGCTCTCTGGGGACAGGTATGCCATTTTTACTTCTCTTACTCATCGGTTTACCGGTCGGCAGCAAACCGACCTTTTGTTTGAACCTATGATACTCCAAAGCCCGCAAAATGTCAACACCGTTTGCGTCTTTGCTTTTTCGATGGGGGAATCAATGGCGCTGTGCCTCAAGCGCTCTTTTTAAATCCTGCACAAACTGTGCCTGCTGCTTTTTGAGGTACGGCTTTAGAAACGGTTTCATCAAAGAGTTTTTGGCGGTCACACATTCGGTGAATTCGATTTGGGTCCGTGTGCCCTGTGCGGTAAAAAGACCGGTCCAGTGCCCACGGATGCGGCTGTTCTCCAAATCAAACTCCCAGCGACGGTATGGTTCGGTTTTTGTGACGGTGAAATGGGTGGCAAATCCGTCCTTTGTATACTCGATAAATCGTCCGTCGTGGATGACCTGTGTTTTGCTCAAATCGCTGCGCCAGCGGCTGTACCGTTTTACACAAAGCACCGTTTCCCAGACGGATTGAATGTCGCTGTTGAGGATTTTTTGATGGTGGCAGTTACCATACATTACACGTCCTTTCTAAAGATAAAGGCAGATGGGACATTGTTCCCTTTTTTATCCTTGCTGATTGGCAGCCAATGGGTGCAAGGTGGAAAAAGAAAACAAAAACTGGCAGAACGCCGGTCGGAAAGCAGGGAAATAGAAAAGGCTGTCCACACCGGTCGCAAACATCCAGCATTCGATGGATTTGTGGTTGCACAAACGACAATCTATGCCTATGCAGCGTGCTATGCTTTTATACATCGAAAGCAAAATTTTACAAATAGCACATAAGGAGGCTGCACTATGAAAAGCAGGACAGATTTTGTAAGCATCGGATGGATGGACCAGCTCAGACAGGCAATGTACAACCAAATCAAGGCAATGGGCGCGCTGCTGTGGGTCCTGCTGGGATTTACAGTCGGGCTAGGCAATATGATGATGGAGATTTCCCCCTTTGGCGCAGCCTTGTGTGCGGCAGCACCCTTTCGTTATCTGCCTGCGGCGGCGCTGGGCAGTGCGGCGGGCAGCCTGCTGCTGAGCAACCTTGCCGAGCTGGGCGGAGCGCACACCCTGACTATCAAATACACAGCGGCGATTTTGCTGATTACCCTGGCGCGCCGCACCGCAGCACACAGCGAATCGACCATGCAGCGGACAACAGCGGCGCCGCTGCTGGCATTTTTTGGACTGCTGCTGCCTTCGGTGGCATCGCTGCTGGCACAGTCCTTTTCCGGGTACAAGCTGGTGATGGCTTTGGCGGAGGCGACAATGGCAGCCGCCTGTGCCTATTTTCTGGCGCGGGGACTCAAGGCGTTTTCGCTGGGACAGGGTCTGTTCACCCTGACAAGGGCAGATTTTATCAGCGTGGTGCTGACCGCCTCGATGCTGATTGTATCTTTGAGCAACGTCACCTTCGGCGGCATCTCTCTGGGCAGACTGCTGGCTGCACTGGCGGTGCTGCTGTGTGCGCTGGCAGGCGGCGAGCGCTGGGGAGCCATTTCCGGCATCGTCTGCGGAACAGCGGTCGGTGTCGCACTTTTTCCAAAGATGCAGCTGATTGGAATTTATGCGCTGGCAGGACTGGCGGCAGGGGTATTTTCCAACCTGGGAAGATTTGGCTGTGCGGGAGCTTTTGTGCTCACCTTTGGGGGGATGAGCCTTCTTTCCGGTCCGCCGCCGGTGATGCCGCTGGTGTACGAAGGGTGCATCAGTGCGGTGACGTTGCTGTTGCTGCCGCAGAGCGTTTTGTGTGCGCTGCGGGCAAAGCTGTTCCGCCAACCGATGGACAGCGCGGGGAAAAGCGTGCGCCAGCTGATGCTGGAGCGGCTGGGAGAGGCAAGCGGTGCGCTGCGGGAGATCGCGCGCACCACTCAGGCGGTCTCTCACCAGCTGGACAAGGTCAAAGCCGGCAGCCTGGAGCAGGTGTATGATGAGGCGGTGGACAACATTTGTCTGCACTGTGGGCTGAAGACCCGCTGCTGGCAGCAGGAGTACACCGACACGCTCGATGTCTTTCATCACTTAACGCCGCTGCTGCGGCAGAACGGCAGCATCTGCGAGGAGGATTTTGGTTATCCGCTCTCGGCGCGGTGCGGCAAACGGGCGCAGCTGGCACAGCAGATCAACTTGGGCTATCAGGAGTTTACCGCGAAGGAGGGGATGAGCCGCAAGGTGGCGCGGGTGCGCTCGGTGGTGACCGACCAGTTTGAGGGTCTGGGCGAGCTGCTGGAAGGGTTGTCGCAGGAGCTGTGCGGCATCTCTGGATATGAGGAGCGGATGATGGCGCAGGTGCGGGAATATCTGGAGCACGAGCGCTGCCAGCTGCGGCGGGTGGATTGCTACCGCGACCGGCAGGGCAGGGTGTTTTTGCAGATTGATTTGGAGCCGTATCGGGTGGCTCGGCTGGAGCTGGAGCGGATGAGCATGGACCTGTCCAGCGTGTGCGACTGTGCCTTTGCGCTGCCGCAAAAGCTGGAAATCACCGAAACCGACCCTTCGGGCAGGCAGCAGCGGGCGGTGCGGCTCCGCTTTTGTGAGCGGGCTGAATTTACAGCGGAATTTGCCGCTAGCCAGCACACCTGTCAAGGGTGCCGCCTGTGCGGGGATGCCTGCCAGTCCTTCACCGATCGCCGCTCGGTGGCGCACATTGTCCTGTCAGACGGGATGGGCAGCGGGACGGCGGCTGCGGTGGATGCCAATATGACGGTGTCGCTGATTACCAAATTGATCGACGCCGAGGTCAGCTATACGGCGGCGCTGAAGATTGTCAACTCCGCCTTGCTGGTCAAATCGGGGGAGGAGTCCCTTTCCACCATCGACATCACAGCAATCGACCTTTACACCGGACAGGCACACTTTTATAAAGCGGGCGCAGCGCCCACCTTTGTCCGCAGAGGAAATCGGGCAGGAATGGTGGAATCGACCTCCCTGCCGGTGGGTATCCTGACAGCGGTCGAGTTTGAAAAGAGCAGCATCAAGCTGTCGGATGGGGATTTGGTGGTGATGGTGTCCGACGGAGCCACCGCCTGCGGCAGCGACTGGATTTTATCGGTGCTGGACCATTTTGCTGCCGACGGCAATTTGCAGGCGCTGTGCGACGACATCGCTTCGACCGCTCGCCTGCGCCGCAACGATAACCACGATGATGACATCACCGTCTGTGCCTGCCGCATCACAAAAGTGATATAGCAATATCATAAAATTTTCGTCCACCTTTTTCAAAAGGTGGTGGGGGTACAAAGGGTGAAACCCCTGTGACACGAAAAATAAAAATCCCCGCGCCAAAGTCTGGCGCGGGGCAAGGTCTAGCGAGTCATTTGAACCCAGAAAGCGTAAAAAGCAAACAGGGAAGCCAGCGGAGACAATATCAGCTCAAGGTATTCAACCCATTCTAGCTTTTTCTTAGGATTTTTGTATATTTTCCGCAAATTATAGAGAAATAGATAGAGAAAAAAGAGACCGGAAAATAAACGAGAAAAATAGGAAGGAAGCCGTTCAGATTGTAAAACAAGAATAGAGCCTATAATCAGTATCCATGGAAGGGCTAGCTTTAGAATTTTTATCATAAATATGCCTCAGTTCAGTTTCTAATAACCCTCTACACGGACTCCTACAAATCCCCAATCCCAAAGGTCAATTCCTTGAATTTGATGCCGAAAATGAGTCCATTCAAAGGTACCAATAACTTCAAAGCCGTTTTTATCAGTTACTATGTTAAAAGAAGATACAGCAGATGCAAGTACACTAGCTAAAGTTGAACCAGCTTCAATAGTTTTACCAACATATGGAGACATTGCACTAGCAGCCAACTTACCTAGTTTTGTTTTCATAGCAGTATTTAAAAGATCTCCTATATTATCCACAACACCTAAGGCGTCATTGCTGATTTTTGCAGTAAGTTCAATTTGGTCGCCTTCGGAGTAACGACCATCACTAAGAGAACCATCTGAACTCCGAGGAGTTCTAGCACGATATAATTTGGCTTCAACCCAGACAGTATATACGTTTCCTTCATCATCAGAAACGGTTACATATTCTCCAGCGAATGGTAGTTCTCTGGTTTTTGGAGATGCAGCAAAAGCGGCAGGGCACAAGGTAAATAGCATAGTCAGAACCAATAAAAGTGAAAGTATTTTTTCATAATTACATCTCCTTTTTTATTATAATTCGTAAATATTCGATAAATTAAAAGCTATTTGTTCAATGTTATCACTCCCTTACATAATACAAAATGAATATAAAATAATCAATATGTTAATAATATTATAGCAATTTATCTTAAATAAAGCAATAGAAAAAATAAACAATAGGTTCATAAAATTATCATAGAACATACACAGTTTAGGGATAAAACAATGCAAAAAGAAAAGGTGGTCCTATCCCACTGTCAGGAACAGAACCACCCTTCCTTTAAGAAGGATTTAATACGATTGCTTTTTGATTATTCTTCCGATGCAAATTTCTTTGCTTCTTCAATGACCTTGGCTTCCAGGTTGGAAGGAAGCTGTTCATAGCGGGCAAATTCGAGGGTGAAGTAGCCGCGTCCCTGGGTCATCGAACGAATTGCAGTAGCAAAGTCGCTCATCTCGCTCATCGGCACGTCCGCTTCAATCTCCTGCAAACCGTCGTTGGCTGGGTTCATGCCCAGAACTCTGCCGCGGCGTTTGTTCAAATCACCGATGATGTCGCCGGTGTTGGAATCAGGAACGTAGACCTTGAGGTTGCCGATTGGCTCGAGCAGGACCGGAGAAGCCTGTGGCATACCGGCTTTGTAAGCCAGCGAAGCTGCCATCTTGAAGGACATTTCAGAGGAGTCTACCGGATGGTAGGAGCCGTCCACCAGAGTGGCTTTGAGTCCAACGACCGGATAGCCAGCCAGAACGCCGTGTTTGACGCAGTCCTGCAAGCCCTTTTCAACTGCCGGGAAGAAGGATTTTGGAACGGCGCCGCCGAATACCTTCTCTTCAAAGACCAGGTCGTCGCCGACGGTTGGCTCAAACTCGACCCAAACATCGCCGAACTGACCGTGACCGCCCGACTGTTTCTTATGTTTGCCCTGTACTTTCACTTTCTTGCGGATGGTTTCGCGGTAAGCAACCCTTGGAACCTCCAGGGAAACCGACACGCCGAATTTATTTTTGAGTTTGGAAACCAGAACGTCCAGATGCTGTTCGCCCAGACCGGAGATCAGCTGCTGGTGGGTTTCTGCGTTGTTTTCATAAGCGAGGGTCGGATCCTCTTCCATCAGTCTTTGCAGAGCGGAAGCAATCTTGGCTTCATCGCCCTTTGCCTCGGCTTTGATTGCCATGGTCAGGCAAGGATGCGGGAAGTGGATTGGGTCAAAGCTGAGCACCTTTTTCGGGTCGCACAGCGCGTCGCCGGTTTCGGTAGCGGCTAACTTGGTGACAGCGCCGATGTCACCGGCGGTGATGTAAGCGGTATCCTCCTGCTTTTTGCCGCGGATGTAGATGATCTTGCCCAGACGCTCCGGCTGACCGGTGCGGGAGTTGATCGGTGCGGAATCAGCAGCCAGTTTACCGGAGATAACTTTGACATAGGAAAGTTTGCCGACAAATGGGTCTGCGATGGTCTTAAAGACATAAGCTGCCAGAGGAGCTTCATCGGTGCATGGAACCTCGACCGGTTCGCCCTCGGCATCCACAGCGACTTCAGCGCCTTTTTCCCATGGGGATGGCAGCAGGTCGACGATGCAGTCGAGCAGCATATCAATTCCCTGCAGGTTGGTCGAGCAGCCGCACAGAACAGGGGAGATGGAGCCGTTGGTAACACCGGTGTGAACACCGCGGATGATTTCGTCGCGGGTGAACTGCTCACCGGAGAAGTATTTTTCAAACAGGCTTTCGTCGGTTTCAGCGACCGCTTCGGAAACAGCGGCGGTCAAGCCGTCCAGACGATGACCGAAGTCAGGCATATCCACCTCATGTGCTTCACCCTTGTCGTCGTAGGTGTAAGCTTTCATGTCGATGAGATTGATGTAGCATTTTACCTGCTGGTCTTCTACATAAGGAACCACAATCGGGCAGACAGATGGACCGAAGGTGGATTTAAGCTCTTCAAATACTTTATAGAAATCAGAATGTTCCACATCCAGCTTGGAAACGAAGAAGAGGGTCGCCTTGGACAGATCTTTTGCCATCTTGTAGGCTTTTTCGGTGCCGACATCGACGCCGGATTTACCGGAAACGGCAATCAGCAGGCTTTCTGCTGCGCGCACACCCTGTGCTGCCTCTCCTGCGAAGTCAAACAGTCCGGGAGTGTCGATCAGGTTGATCTTGGTGCTGCCCCAGGCAAAGGGGGCAACAGCGGTGCAAACCGATACTTTGCGCTTGATTTCTTCCGGGTCAAAGTCACAGACGGTGTTGCCTTCAGAAGTTTTTCCCAATCTATCGCTGGCGCCTGCTTTAAAAAGCAGAGCCTCTGCCAATGAAGTTTTGCCGGAATCGCTGTGTCCGGTCAAAGCAATGTTTCGAATCCTTGCTGCGAGATATTGTTTCATACAGTATCGCCCCTTTCAAATCAACCACATAGCCCGTGGTCACTATTCAAGTATAACAATTTTAATCCCTATTTTCAATATAAAAATGTAGATATTATACGATGGGCGCGTAGAATAAAAGGGATTTGACCTGTACAAATTCACCAAAAACGGTCGAAAGGAGGACAGAAAAAACAGAAAAAGAGAGGAGAAAGGAGGATTTTTTGGACACAAAAGGGCACACGGCAGAAAAATCCCTGGCTAGTGTTTGTGCACAAACGCTAAAGATTTGCCGTGTGCCCTTTTGGGGTGGTGAATCTGCGCCCCTGTCTGGAAAGGGACAAAGATGAAAAGAGCCGGACGACTGTGGATGTTCAGCCGTTCCTCTATCAAAACGCTGCAAAAGATGGAAAAACTACGGCAGGACGGACTTGTTCACACAATATTTACAATATGCAGGGACTGGAAGAATCGCGGCGGGTGTGTTATGATGGAAAAAAACACAAGGGGGACCAAGCGGATGAATTCTGCACAGAGAAGGGAGAAGGTGCTCAGCCTGCTGACAGAACACAGCAGCCCGCTGAGTGCGACCGCGATTGCCAAACAATGCGGGGTCAGCAGACAGATCATCGTAGGAGACGTGGCGCTGCTGCGCGCCGCGGGGGAGCAGATTTCCGCCACGCCGCGGGGATACCTGCTGCACCGCGAACAGGGACTGCACCAGCGGGTGATTGCCTGCCGCCACACCCAGGAGCAGATGGAAAAGGAACTGTACATTGTGGTGGACAACGGCTGTGCGGTGCTGGACGTGACGGTGGAGCATCCGGTCTACGGTCAGATTTCCGGGCAGTTACAGCTGTTTTCCCGCTATGATGTCGATCAGTTTGTGCAAAAGCTGCGCACAAGCAATGCGCCTGCGCTGTGTACGCTGACCGGCGGGGTGCATCTGCACAATATCCAGTACCAGCATCAGGAGGATATACAGCGGGTGGTCGAGCAGCTGCGTGAACATGGACTGCTGTTCTGCGAGGAAAACGAAGGCGTTTAACAATCCTGCAAAGAATAAGAGAAGCCTCCGTATGACAAAATCATACGGAGGCTTCTCTTATGTATGGCATTCTGCTCTTCTTCCGAAGCGGTTGTGTGGATGAATCGGAAGCGGGATCAGCAGTCGGTTAGCCCAGCAGCTGGGAAACATTCAGCGGACTCTGTTCCAGGTGAGCCAGCAGCTCGACGCACGGTTCGGCAGCGTTGCCGGTCTGACCGACAGTGCCGATGCGTGTGCCTGCCTGGATGGTGTGACCGACTTGGACGTCGATGCTGTCCAGATGGGCATAGGTCCAGGTGGTGGCTTTGGAATCGGTGATGCGCACGCATTTTCCAAGACCTTCCTGCCAGCCGACGTGAGTGACCTTGCCGCCGACCGAGCAGAGGACCTCATCGCCGACGTTGGCAGCGTAGAGTGCCGAGTCGGACTGGGTCACCGATTTGGGCGAGCGGACCGGAAGGACAAATTCCTTCGGAGCCAGCAGCTGGTTGGCAAGCTTGTCAAATTCCTCTGCGGTGATTTCCTTGACAGAAGGTCCGCCATTCTGATAGGAAACCTGCAGGTCGATTTCACCGTCTGCGCTGACCTGCTGTGGGAAGCTGCCGTCGATGATGCGGCGAACGACCTTGTTCTGATAGGTCCAGCGACCGTTCCCCCGGTCCGGGAAAAGTCCTTCGCCGGTGAGTCGGAACAGGACGGAAGCATTTCCCGGGAGAATAGGGGATTGATAACCGAGTCGACTCTCCCAGACGGTGCCGCAGGAGCAGGTCAGGTCAAAAGAAGGCGCAGGGGAGGCAGGGGACAAAGAGGTGCTTCCGTTTTGGGAGGTAAAGACAAATTTTCTGCCGTTTTCCTCGTGGGTGAAGGTGGAAACCAGCTGGTCGTCACAATACAGGTTGCCCGAGGAAGGGTCCGCTTTGGCAGGGACAAAGGTCAGAGAAGTAAACTGCCCAAAGTATTCCTCCATGCTGGCGCACTGGTCGGGCATCACAAAATCAGTGTGGTAGCGGGTGATATACAGGGGAACCGAGGTGGCGCTTCGGTTGGCGGTGACATGAACCCCCATCAGCTGGCTGCCTTCACGGATGGCAACCAGGTCGACGACACCCTTCTCTTCTAAATAACCCACGGCTTTGGTACTCATGTTTTCCTGGTAGCTGTCTTCCAGTTTGCCGACCGGCAGATCGAAATAGTACAGTTTCTGGTCGTCTTTAACAGTTAGATAGAATGGTTCATACACATCGTAGACCGCAGGGTCGGCAATCGCTTGCTGGGCAGCTGTTTCGACAGCGGGAGTGTCTTTGCCGGTCTTGGAAGAAGGAGAGGTTGCAAAGACGGTGGTGACGCCGACCAGCAGGCAGGCGGCGGTGAACAGGCTGATGATAGAAAGTCGTTTCATCTTCATAATGGCACAAATCCTTTCTTCGGTAAGATTGTGTTTAAAGCTGTTGTACAAGGGGGAAAGTCCGCTTTTCTGCTCCTCCAGGTCGATCAAGGTCATCGCATAGACCGAGCGCTTTTCCAGTCCCATGCGGGAAAGGACCGCCTCGTCACAGCACAGCTCGATGTCGCGGTTGGCAAGCAGGTACATGACCCAGACCAGCGGATTGAGCCAGTGCAGGCAAAGGGCAGCGGTCAGCAGCAGCTTGAGCAGACAGTCGAAGCGGCGGATGTGGACATACTCGTGGGTCAGGATGCAGTCGAGCGTTTCCTGCGGCAGCGAAAGGTTCTGACGCGGCAGCAGGATGACCGGATGCAGGATGCCATAGGTCAGCGGGCTGGAAATGCGGTCGTCCTGTCGGATGGAGATGGTTCTGCGCAGCGGGTGGCAGGCAAGCCAATGTTCTAAAAAGGGGTGGGTCACCGGCAGCGACATCCGAAACTCGGTCTGCGCCCGCAGGTAACTGATGGAAAAGTAGAGAGCCAGCAGCACAGCGCCAGCTGCCCAGCCTGCGGTCAACAGCTGCTTTTTGCTCGGAAGAGAAAAGGCGGGCATCGGGTCCGTTTTCTCTTCCTCGGCTGGCTTGCGTGTTGGCTCTGCCGTTTGCGTGGTGTACACCGTTTGCGCAGGTGGGTCGGACGGCAGATTTAGCTCAAACGCTTCCCATGGGGAGGCAGCAGGAGGAGCGGACGGGACAGAAAGCTCCTGTTCGATGTCGGGAGCCGGGAGCGGTTCGGTCGGCAGCAGCGAGTAGATGCTGGTGGGAGAGGGAAGAGAAAACGGCACCAGCAGCCGCAGCAGGACGACAACCCAAAGCAGCAGGAAAAACCGTTTAGGAAGCCGGTGGATTGCCAGCGTGCGGATGAGCAGGATGACCAGAATCATCACCGATGCTGCCAGGGACATTTGCAGAAAACTCATCAGGATCACCTCGTTCGGGTAAAGGATGGAAAGGGGTTATTCCTCAAAGCTGCCGACGATGTTGCGCAGCTGCTCGATCTGCTGTGCGCTGAGCTTTTTGCGTCCCAGCAGGGCGGCGAACAGCTTGTCGGTCGAGCCGTCATAGATGCGGTCGATCAGTTCATCGGTCTGAAGCTGCTGCACCTCTTCCTTTTGAATCAGCGCGTGGCAGAGAAAGTTCGGCTCGCTGCGCTGGATGGCGCCCTTGCCGATGCAGCGTTTGATGAGGGTGTAGGTGGTGTTCATGTTCCAGCCGACCTCCTGTTTGAGGACATCGGAGATGTGTTTGGCAGTGCAGTCGCCCTCCCGCCAGAGGACACCCATCACCTTGAGTTCGGAATCGAATAGTTTGGATTGCATAGAGCAGCCTCCTTTCACAAGACTGGAGTAGTTTCTATCTACACACTACCACAGTCGTTTGGAGATGTCAATACACGACTGGGGTAGTGTGGATGAAAAAAGAAATTTTGTTGATTTGAACAAATTCTTCGATTCAATCTTGACAGATACAAAAGCGATGCTATAATAGGTGAGGATATATGTCAAGACACCTGACAACAGATTGTGTGACACTGTAAATGGATGGAGGAGTATTACTCATGCAGAGCAAAACCAATACCTTTAATCTTGCGCTGACCGGAATGTTGATTGCAGTCGGAATTGTCATCCCGCTGTTCTCTCCGGTCAAAATCATTCTGGAACCGGCTTCCTTTACCCTGGCAAGCCACGTTGCCATCTTTATTGCTATGTTTATTTCGCCTGCAATGGCGGTTGCCGTTTCTTTGGGAACCACCCTTGGATTTTTCCTGGCAGGCTTCCCGCTGACGGTGGTGCTGCGCGCGCTGACCCATGTCATCTTTGCGCTGGCAGGAGCCATTTATTTAAAGAAGCACGACAATGCACCCATTCAGTCGGTGCGCAGCTCGCTGGGCTTTTCTTTTGTGATTGGTGTGCTGCACGCTTTCTGTGAGGTGCTGGTGGTACTGCCATTCTACCTCAACGGCTCGATGCCGCAGGCAAACTACGAAAAAGGCTTCTTTGTTTCTATCTTCCTACTGGTAGGGGTAGGCTCGGTCATCCACAGCATGGTGGATATGTGCATTTCCATCTGGCTGTACAAACCGATTTCGTCGGTATATGACCGTCTGGGCGTAAGAGCCGGAGCATAAACCAATAGAAAGACAGAAAAAAGGACGATGCAAAACGCATCGTCCTTTTTCGTTATGGGCATGTTGGGGAACAGGTGGCTGATTTAGAGCGGGAAAACCTTCTGTAAAGCTGCGTGACAGCCAGATGCAGCAGCACAGTCAGCGCAATACCACAGAGGACGTCGACGACCGAGTGTTGCTTTAAAAACAGGGTGGAAAGGCAGATGAGCACCGTGAGAAGGGTACATCCGCCGACTACCAGTTTGCGGTGATGCCAGATGTGGCTGCGCCACACAGCAAACAGAATGGCAAGGGTGCTGGCAACATGGATGGAGGGACAGACGTTGGTCGAGGTATCCATCGACCAGGCGGCTTGCACCAGCCACGCCGCCGGATTGTTGATGGGGATGGTTTGCGGACGCAGGTTCAGCCCATTTGGGAACAGCAGATACAGCAGCAGGCAGATTGCCATGCCGGAAAACATCACCGCACACAGATAAAAGTAATTGGAGCGGTCACGCCGCAGCAGGGTGATCAGTGCCCAGGGAATCAGGAAAAACCAGGAGCCGTAAGCAAAGATGAACCATTCGTTGAAGGGAATCCAGTCATCCAGTGTACAGTGAATCAGATAGACCGGTTCGGTAATCAGCTGTTCAAGTGTGAAGAAACCGATAAGGTAAAAGACGAAAAAGATGAGGGCAAACGCAATCGGATGGTCGGTTACCCAGCGACAAATGCGGGTTGGCATGGCATCATTCCTCCTGAACGGTTGGGTTTTGTCCGTCGGCAAGAGCAGATACGGGCAGATACCCATTCATTATAGGAGGATAGATGAGGAAAATCCATGCCTGCTTTGTAAACAAATGAAAGAAAAACAAAAAACGCACCCACCAAAATGAGTGCGTTTTTTGCTGTGGCTTTCTGCCACTGGTCGGAGTAGCGGGACTTGAACCCACGGCCTCTTGGTCCCGAACCAAGCACGCTACCAAACTGCGCTATACCCCGGGATAGTACAAATCCCAATCTTAAAAGATTGGGATTTGTTTGGCTGCCCGACTAGGATTTGAACCCAGACAAACAGAGTCAGAGTCTGTCGTGCTACCCTTACACAATCGGGCAATGTCGTGATGTCTTGCTGACAACGTATATTATTATACTCGGTTTTCGGGATTTGTCAATAGCTTTTTGTAAGGTTTTTTAAAAAATATCGAAAGGGATTCTTTTGACAGAATATTTCGTGAAGAATTTGTAAAAATAAAGGGAGAAGGCTTGCAATAATACTAAAATAGTGTATGATTAAATCAAGGAAAAACCTTACATTTACCACTCTTAAGGAGGATTTATTTATGGCAATGCATTTAAATTCTGATAATTTTAACCAGGTCATCTCCAAAGGAAAAGTCATGGTCGATTTTTGGGCACCATGGTGTATGCCTTGTCAGTCGCTGCTGCCGGTTATTGATGAGCTGAGCGGCGAGTTGGAAGGAAAAGCAGTGGTAGCCAAGGTCAATGTGGATGAAAATAAACCGATTGCAAGAGAATACGGTGTGATGAGTATTCCAACCGTTGTTTTCTTTGTGGATGGCGTAGAAAAGGAAAGACTGGTCGGCGTACAGCCAAAACAGACCTATATCGACATCATCAACAGCCTCTAAAAAAGATTTACCGTATATAAAAGGAAGGCGACTGTGCAGCTGCACA
>OLPW01000351.1_pt1 | contig 56872 bp, 45 predicted proteins | sample 1672161 | NCBI WGS metagenome assembly OLPW01 (sample SAMEA3136654, study PRJEB25190) | human gut metagenome
GACCACGACGGGAGTTGATATCACCGATAACATCACCCATGTAATCTTCCGGAGTAGTAACTTCGACTCTCATGATAGGCTCAAGAAGAATCGGAGATGCTTTCTGCATAGCATCCTTGAATGCAAGAGAACCTGCAATGTGGAATGCCATTTCAGAGGAATCGACTTCATGATAAGAACCGTCATATACGTTTGCATGAACGCCGACTACCGGGAATCCACCCAGAATACCAGCTTTCATAGCTTCCTCGATACCTTCGCCAACAGCCGGAATGTATTCCTTCGGAATAGCACCACCAACAACTGTGGATTCGAACTTGTACAGTTCTTCTCCGTTGGCATCCATAGGCTCGAATTTAACTTTACAGTGACCATACTGTCCACGACCACCAGACTGTTTAGCATATTTGCTGTCGATGTCTACGGCCTTAGTAATAGTCTCTTTGTATGCAACCTGAGGAGCACCTACGTTAGCCTCTACTTTGAATTCACGAAGCAGACGGTCAACGATGATTTCCAGATGCAGCTCACCCATACCAGCGATGATTGTCTGACCTGTTTCCTGGTTTGTATGCGCACGGAATGTCGGGTCTTCTTCTGCCAGTTTTGCAAGAGCTTCACCAAGTTTACCCTGGCCAGCTTTTGTCTTAGGCTCGATTGCAAGTTCGATAACCGGTTCCGGGAACTCCATGGACTCAAGGATTACCGGATGCTGGTCATCACAGATTGTATCACCAGTTGTGGTGAATTTGAAACCGATTGCTGCTGCGATATCTCCAGAGTATACTTTATCCAGCTCCATACGTTTGTTAGCGTGCATCTGAAGGATACGGCCAACACGTTCTTTCTTGTCCTTAGTAGCGTTGAGTACATAAGAACCAGAATTCATAGTACCGGAGTATACACGGAAGTATGCCAGTTTACCAACAAATGGGTCTGTCATAATCTTGAATGCCAGAGCGGAGAACGGCTCTTCATCAGAAGAATGTCTCACGATCGGGTTGCCTTCCAGGTCAACACCCTCGATTGGAGGAATGTCTGTTGGAGCAGGCATGAATTCAATGATCGCATCCAGAAGTTTCTGAACACCCTTGTTTCTGTATGCAGTACCGCAGCATACCGGTACAGCTGTACATTCGCAAGTAGCTTTACGAAGAACTGCTTTCATCTTTTCAACAGTCGGTTCTTCACCTTCCAGATATTCCATCATTAAATCATCATCGAGTTCGCAGATCTTCTCTACGAGTTCTGTATGATAAAGTTCTGCTTCTTCCTGCATGTCTTCTGGGATCTCAGTGATGGAAATGTCTTCACCTTTCTCATCATTGTAGATGTAAGCCTGCATTTCGAAAAGGTCGATGATTCCTTTGAATTCATCTTCTTTTCCGATTGGAAGCTGTAAGCAGATTGCGTTTTTACCAAGACGAGTCTTGATCTGATCTACAGCATTGTAGAAGTTTGCACCGAGGATATCCATCTTGTTGATGAATGCCATACGCGGTACGTTATAAGTGTCAGCCTGACGCCAAACGTTTTCAGACTGAGGTTCTACACCACCTTTTGCACAGAAGACGCCGACAGCGCCGTCAAGTACACGGAGTGAACGCTCAACCTCTACGGTGAAGTCTACGTGTCCTGGAGTATCAATGATATTGATACGGTGTTCCAGAGCACCTGGTTTAGTCTTGCAGTGATCCTGCAGAGTCCAGTGACATGTTGTAGCAGCGGAAGTAATTGTGATACCTCTCTCCTGCTCCTGCTCCATCCAGTCCATTGTTGCGGTACCTTCATGAGTATCACCGATTTTGTAGTTGACACCTGTATAATAAAGGATACGTTCTGTAAGAGTTGTCTTACCTGCATCGATATGAGCCATGATACCAATGTTTCTGGTACGCTCAAGCGGGTATTCTCTACCTTCTTTTCCAGCCAATTGGATTTCCTCCTTGATTAGAAACGATAGTGAGCAAATGCTTTATTTGCTTCAGCCATCTTGTGCATATCTTCTTTCTTCTTAACAGATGCGCCTGTGTTGTTCATTGCATCCAGGAGCTCGTTTGCAAGTCTCTCCTCCATAGTCTTCTCGCCTCTTTTACGAGAATATGTGGTGAGCCAGCGAAGAGCCAGTGCCTGACGTCTGTCTGCTCTTACCTCGATCGGAACCTGGTAAGTAGCACCACCGATACGTCTTGCTTTTACTTCGAGAAGCGGCATGATGTTGTTCATAGCCTCTTCAAAAACTTCGATAGCTGGTTTGCCAGCTTTTTCTTCAATTCTAGCGAATGCGCCGTATACAATCTTCTGAGCGACACCTTTCTTACCATCTAACATGATGTTGTTGATAAGCTTGGTAACCACTTTGTTATTGTACATCGGGTCTGCCAGAACGTCTCTTTTCTGAGTATGTCCTTTACGTGGCACGTTACTTCCCTCCTTAATCAAAATGATTAAATCATCGGTACTCACTATAAAAACTAAGGTGTTCGCACTGGTAAAGTCCTATATTTAACCCGCAACCGACAGGGTATATGGAATACCGTACAATATTTATAGCTATAAGTGAATCTTCGATTGATTGCTTATTTTCTATTTTGTCTCCCGTTCAGACGGGAACCTTCTTGAATATTGCATATTCAAGAAGTATCGCAAATTTCTCGCTAAGCTGCGAAATTTGCTTTATTTCTTTTTAGGTCTCTTAGCACCATATTTGGAGCGAGACTGTTTTCTGTTAGCTACACCTGCGGTATCCAGTGTACCTCTGATGATGTGGTATCTGGTACCAGGTAAGTCCTTAACACGTCCACCACGGATAAGAACAACGCTATGCTCCTGAAGGTTATGTCCTTCTCCTGGGATATAGCTTGTTACTTCGATACCGTTGGAAAGACGAACTCTGGCGATCTTTCTAAGAGCTGAGTTAGGTTTCTTAGGTGTTGCAGTTTTAACTGCTGTACAAACTCCACGTTTCTGTGGTGCAGACTGCTCAACAGCTTTCTTTCTTAAAGAGTTGAATGTTCTCTGCAGAGCCGGTGCTGTAGATTTCTTTACAGATGTCTGACGTCCTTTTCTTACTAACTGGTTGAATGTTGGCATTCCATTTCACCTCCCGATTATTTTCTCCATGGTTTGCCATGGGGTAGCGCGGTTGCTATTGTCAAATTTAAATGCCGGGCAACAAAAAAACAGCGTTCCTGTTGCACGCCTGCTCATTATATCCCGTAAAAATGCGGCTGTCAAGGCATTTTACATGATTTTTTCTTTTTTTTACGAATTCCTGATTATTGCTTTTTGAAGGTACTCTGTTTATAATATTGAAAAGATTATTTCGCTGATGCTGATAATCATTTTTACTTTATTGCTTTACTTCTATATAATAAGAAAGGATTTCTCATCATGAAAGAAAAGCTGAATCCTGGCATTCTTTTGCTGGTCCTGACTGGTCTTCTCTTTATTGCCGGAATTTTCCTTGTCGAACTCAGAACTGCCCGGCAGATCTCCGATTATGAAACCCAGCTGGACACCTTCATTCAGCAGGTGGATGCCAAAAAAAAAGAACTTGATAACGCCAGTTCCGCTTACGCTGATGCGATCCAGTCTCAGAAGGATCTTCTCAACTGGAAGAAACAGCAGAATTCCGGTACACGTCAGACCGTGAGTGAACGCCTTCCTGAAGCAGAATCTGCTGATACACAGACCTCTGTTTTCAATCAGAATACTTCACCCGAATACAATTCTTTCACTTCAGGGGGAAACAACGATACTGAAGACGAAACAGCTGAGATCAACCCGCAGGATTCCGAAGATCTTTTCAGCGATCAATAACCTGCTGCACTTAAAAAGAAAGGATATCTTAATATGAATACCCCTAAACAGCAAAAACCTTTTTTTCTGTACATTATCATCAGCATTCTGGCTGTAGCAGTCATCGGACTTGGCGGACTGGCTCTGTATTCACTGAATGGTCTTGCCTCCCTCCAGTCCAAAGTCACTGAACTTCAGGATACCGTACAGGAAATGGCAGAAACATCCGCAAACCTCGTTGCTCAGTCCGATGAACTCAAGCAGCTCCAGGAACAAAATCAGCAGTCGTCTTCCGATACAGTTTCTGCTAAATCTGCAAGTCAGGAAGAAGGAACGCTTTCCCCATCCCACTCCTCCGAAACGGTCTCCTCTGAGACTACAACGGATGAAAGTCTGAACAATCTTCTTTCACAAGTCAGAACTCTTCTTCCACAGGATAATGGAAACTGGTCCGTTTACGTCTGCAACCTTATGAAAGGCACCGAAGGCACGATCGACAATCAGCCGATGCAGGCTGCCAGCCTGATCAAGCTGTTCATTATGGGCGCCGTTTACGAAAACTACGATCAGCTCTGCGAAACATACGATGCAGATACCCTGAACAGTTATCTCAATCCTATGATTACTGTTAGTGATAATGATGCTGCAAATACTCTCGTAAATATGCTCGGCGGCGGCGATGATTCTGCCGGCATGGATGTAGTCAATGCCTTTTGCCAGGCGCACGGATATACCAGTACTTCCATGGGCAGACTTCTTCTACACAGCAATGAAAATGGCGATAATTATACTTCCGTAAATGACTGCGGACATTTTCTCAAAGAGATCTACCAGATCAATGCAGGTACTGCTGAGAACCCAACTTTATCCCATGCCGATGCCATGTACTCTCTTCTCAAGATGCAGGAACGCCGCAACAAAATCCCGGCAGACATGCCGGAAGGTGTCAGCGTTGCAAACAAGACCGGCGAACTCGACAATGTTGAAAATGATGTTGGAATCATCTACAACACAACCAAAGGCATCGACCTGGTTGTATGCTTCATGTCTCAGAATCTGAGCAGTACCGGCAATGCGCAGGAAACGATTGCTCAGGATTCCCGTATGATCTACGGATACTACAACGAATAAAACGCATCACCCAAAAGCCATACGGTTTAAACAGATCGTATGGCTTTATTTTTATAAAAAAATCAGCTTTTTTCTTCCGAGGTTTCCCCGTCTGTATCTTCATAGGACATCTCCCATATATCAGCAAAAACCGCCAGCGGGCAGTCCGTAAGAAGACACATCAGCAAAAAGCACTCATACGGATTCACAATATAAATCTCACTCATTCCACATTTATGCAGGATCTTCTGTATTTCTTCAAGGAAATGATGATATCGATTATATGGATCATCATCCTGCATCTCCTGCGAAACAATAAAAAACTCCAACGTAATCAGATCAAAACGTTCCACCGGAAACTTATGATTCATGATGCTGTTGATCCGCTGTCTGCTGAACCGCTTCTGGCTGAAATGCTTCGCCAGAATAGACGCAGACATTTTTTTGAGATTTCCCATCTTATTTACAGGAATTCCACTGCAGATAACTTTTTCCACATCAGAATCCGTAATATCAGAAATATTCCACACTTTGTTGCGGTCTTTTTCCACTTCATCACCCTGATACATCCTGGCGATGATTTCCTTGGCATGAGTCAGAAGGCGCACAAATTCCTGAAATGCCTGACTCTTCTCTGACATCGGGTCATCCGCTCCAACCTTGACATAGGCCAGATACTTCAGAAGTTTCTCCTCATTGTCCAGGATCAATGCGCCTGAATATACCTTGGATGCCTCGGTGTAATCCGGATCAGGCTCCAGTTTCTCATAGGCTTTCTTAAGTTCTTCTGCCTTATGATAGCCAACTTGCATGGTATAACAATACCAGTAGATCACCTCATCCGGATTATGGAAATCAAAATCCTGCTCTCTCAGTACCCGTGTCAGAAAATCCGAAACATCCTCCGAACTCATACGAAGTCCAAAACCAAGCAAAAATACAGTCTCTCTCTTGACAGATGCCTGTGTCAGCCAGTTATTGACAAGAGATGTCAGTTTCGTTGATGTAGGATTCATTGATTTCGGTGTACAAGTCTCATGAAAAGACTCAATCACGATGTCTCTGTAAATATCCTGCGTTACTTCATTATAGGGTTCTTCGAGTCCTGCACGTTCATAAATATATCGTTTCAGGTGATCTCCAAAAGATACCAGTTCCATTTCTTTATATAAATAATGAAAAATAACATCAGCATCTTCGTCTTCAAACCCATCCAGACTGACGACCTGCCGGAATCTCTGTGCTGCTTTTCGTGTGAATTCAAAATCTTTGACAGAATCAAAAGCAACTGTCTGTTCAAAATCCAAATCCTGCATACGGTTTTTCATAGTCTGTCACCTTCATATTCTATAAAAAATAACTTAATAATTTTCCAAACCAGTTTTGTTCCTGCTCTGCAAGTTCGCAGAGTATTACTGTAATGTTGTCCCTGCCTCCTTTTTGGAGGGCCTGTTCTACCAGAAGTTCTGCTGTTTCCGCTACCGGAACTTCCCTTGCAAGAACAGCCGCGATCTCACTGTCAGTAAGCATATCTGTGATTCCATCTGAACATATGAGATACCGAGTCCCGATCACTGCCTCCTGTGCTGTGATCGTCGGCTCAAGTCCCATGCTTTCCTCCGGGATCCCAAGATACTGTGTCAGCGGCGGCTTGCTGAATCTTCCTCCCCCAAGGACATGATCCAGCGAAAGCTGATGTATCTGTCCTTCCGGCGAAACGCGGTAAATACGACTGTCACCCAGATTGCATGAATATACTTGGTCTGCCCCAAAAGCAAGAATTGCTGCAGTTGTTCCCATGCTGTTTATTTTATTTTCCTGTCCGTAATCACATACAGCACGGTTCATCTGGAAGCAGAGTTCATTCAGGAACTCTTCCGGATATTCTGAGATTTCTTTCTTTTTTTCTTTATAAAACTCACCACAGGATTCTGCTGCAAGGAATGCTGCCATTTCTCCACAGCTTTCGCCTCCCATTCCGTCAAATACGGCAAGAAGCGGAAAATCCTTCTGTTTTATCTTTCCGCTGCGGACATGACTCATTCCCTTGTTTTCTGAATCAAGACTCTCGCCACAGCACCAGAAATTGTCCTCATTATTATTCCGCACCTTACCCATGTGGCACGTATATGCATATTCAATCTGATACGCCATAGCCCTTCCTTTCTCAGGATGCAGATGTACTGTCAGCAGAGAGATTCAACTGAGCTTTGTACTCTTCCGCACGATCCCAGTATTTCTCTCCTCTTGTTACATACTCCTCACTGTCTGTCTCGTTATCATGACAACGGTTTTTGTCATCGATCCAGCGGATCAGCTTACCGTCCTCATAATAATATCTGTCTATTTTCTGCTCTCCGTCCTTCAGATCACTCAGCGTATTGTTATCAGCCCATATATAGGCAAAAAACAGTTCATCATTCCAGTAATAATATTCTTCATAATAACCATCTTCTGACAGATCCGGATAGATCAGTATCTTCATAACCTGCCAGTCTCCATTATCCCGCTGTTTCAGGTAACTGATCTTTCCTTCTTCTTCAGATCCGATCCAGCTGTAATCATTCAGATCATCGCTGATCTCTGTTGCCTGTGACTGAATTTTTTCCAGAGTCTCCTGAAGTTGTTTATTTTCTGCACTCTGAACCGTCTCTGTAACTGACTGCTTCAGACGCTGTAATTCTGCATTTTCTTTCAGAAGCCAGATAAAAACGCCCACAACAATACAAACTGCTATCACCATAATGACAGCAGCCGCAACAAGTGGCTCAAATTTCTGCTTTTTCTTTGCAGGTTTCCTTCGATGCTGTGGAGAACGGCTGATTCTTCTGCCTGTCCTTTTGTCTGTATTTCTCAGTACAACCGTTTCCTCAGGTTTCTCTTCTTCTGTAAAATTTCTGTCTGTTTCCGGAGGATCTGATATGATCTCCGGTTTTCTGATATCCGACAGTTCCGGCTGCCCAGGATATCGAACCTGCTCCAGTGCCATTCGAAATTCCTCAGCACTTTCATAACGATCATGGCGATCATAAGCACATGCTCTGAGAATCACGTCTGCAAAAGCCTCCCCTGCTTCTGCCGGCGGAGGCAGTTCCTCTCCTGCCATTCTCCTGTTCAGTGCCTCTTCCTTGTCCCGATACGTGATCAGCTGCTTCTTAAGGCTGATAAAAGGAAGTCTGTTATGGTTTCTTAATTTATAAAGTACAATTCCAAGGGAATAGATGTCTACTCTGGCATCATATGCCTCTCCTTTGTACATTTCCGGTGCCATATAAGAAAATGTACCCTTCTTAGATAACCCACTCATTGTCCGATCCAGTTCCCGGGCAATGCCAAAATCTCCCAGTTTGAACTCCCCAAATCTGGAAACAAAAATATTCTCAGGTTTAATGTCTCTGTGAATGATATTCTGGCACTGGCAGTATTCCAGTGCTTTACACAAATCAATTCCTAAATGTATCACATCGTCTTCTGAAAGTGCGCGTCCGGCACAATAATCAAGAAAACTGGTCAGATATTCCATTCGGATGTAAATATCCCATCCAATATCGTCCAGATATTCCACTACTTTATAATCCTCAACAGAGACTACATGAGAATTGCCTCGAAAATACTCCATCGTATTCACTTCCTGGATACATTCTTCTACCAGGCTGTGAAAATATTCCTTTACCGATTGTTCATCCGGGTTTTCCGAACGAATACTGCTCAATTCTCCGGCATTCGAGGGAATCGTAATAACTTTGATCGCAGAATAAAAGGTCTTGCCCTGCTCTGTACGTTTTGCCTTATAGACCTTACCGAAGGATCCTTCACCAATCTTCTCCACGATCTTCCATTCCGGCCATACAGAAACCGGAAGTTGTTTGTCCATCTATCCTCCCTCCTCTCCTCTCGTAATATGATCTATATTTATTTGAATGTAATTCGTAACTGTTCAATAGCCTCACAGTTACATAACTTCTATTTTATTCTAAATCCTATATCTATATAAAAAACACTAAGTAACTCTATGTCTTTAAAACTCTGTATCTTTGAAACTTCCATCAGGAAGTGCTCTTAGTATAGCATGTCCACCCGCGTCTGTCTGTAGTTTTCGCTTTTCTTCCATCTTTTTTCACACAATCTTTATACTTTTCCTGCAAAAAGAAAAAAAGAAGCCCCAGATTTACTTTGATCATAAATCTGGAACTTCTTCTGTAGTTCATTTATTCTTCTGTTGTATCGATATCCTCATCGTCCAGAAGGATCTCATCCTCTGCATCATCAGCAACATCCTCTGCGGATTCTTCTTCCATTGTCAGCATTTCATCATCCTCTGGAAGTTCATCTACAGGCTCTTCTTCTGCCACAGGTGTTTCCTCCGGCATTCCTGTATCAAGCTGAATGTCTCTGTAACGTTTCAGACCAGTTCCGGCCGGGATCAGCTTACCAATGATAACGTTCTCTTTCAGACCTACCAGGTGGTCAACTTTACCCTTGATAGCAGCTTCTGTCAGGACTTTGGTTGTTTCCTGGAAGGACGCTGCTGACAGGAAGGAATCTGTTGCCAGGGAAGCCTTGGTAATACCAAGCATAACCTGTTTTCCTTCTGCCGGTGTCTTGCCTTCTTTTTCAAGTTTTTCGTTAACTTCTTCGAATTCAAGAACATCAACAAGTGTTCCCGGAAGGAATTCTGTATCTCCGTTTTCTTCGATACGAATCTTCTTCAGCATCTGGCGGACCAGAACCTCGATATGCTTATCACTGATTTCTACACCCTGGAGACGGTATACTCGCTGAACCTCACGGAGCATGTAATCCTGAACAGCACGAACACCCTTGATTCTCAGGATATCGTGCGGGTTTACACTACCTTCTGTCAGCTCATCACCAGCTTCAAGTACCTGTCCGTCTGTGATCTTGATACGGGATCCATAAGGGATCAGGTAAGTCTTGGAGTCGCCGTCTTCCGGATTGGTAACGATGATCTCACGTTTCTTCTTGGTATCGTTGATAACTGCAACACCAGGGATTTCTGTGATGATAGCAAGACCCTTAGGTTTTCTTGCTTCAAAAAGCTCCTCAACTCGAGGAAGACCCTGTGTGATATCTCCACCGGCTACACCACCACTATGGAATGTACGCATGGTAAGCTGTGTACCAGGCTCACCGATAGACTGTGCTGCGATGATACCAACAGATTCACCAACCTGAACAGCTTCACCGGTTGCCATGTTTGCACCATAACATTTAGCGCAGACACCAACCTTGCACTTACAGGTCAGGATCGTACGGATCTTAACTTCTTCGATCGGACCACCGTTAGCGTTTACACCCTCACTCATGATACGTGCTGCACGTCTTGGTGTGATCATATGGTTTGCTTTAACAAGAACTTCACCATCTTTGTTTGTGATGGTCTCGCAGGAGAAACGTCCTGTGATACGTTCCTGAAGGTTTTCGATCTCTTCCTTGCCATCCATGAAACCTTTGACATACATACCAGAGATCTCCGGTCTGTTTTCACAGCAGTCTGTTTCACGAACGATAAGTTCCTGAGATACGTCAACCATTCGTCTGGTCAGGTAACCAGAGTCGGCTGTACGAAGAGCGGTATCGGACATACCCTTACGAGCTCCATGCGCGGACATGAAGTATTCCAGTACTTCAAGACCTTCACGGAAGTTTGACTTGATAGGAAGCTCGATAGTGTGACCAGTTGTATCGGCCATCAGACCACGCATACCGGCAAGCTGTTTGATCTGCTTATCGGAACCACGGGCACCGGAGTCAGCCATCATGAAGATGTTGTTGTATTTATCAAGACCGTTCAGAAGGGCTTTGGTAAGCTCATCGTCAGTCTTCTTCCATGTCTCAACAACTTCTTTGTAACGCTCTTCTTCTGTAATAAGACCACGTTTGTAGTTCTTTGTGATCTTGTCAACGATATTCTGTGCGTTCTGGATCATCTCAGGTTTCTGAGGCGGCACAGTCATATCAGAAATGGATACTGTCATAGCTGCACGGGTAGAATATTTGTAACCCATAGCCTTGATGGAGTCGAGAACCTCTGCGGTCTTGGTAGCTCCGTGAGTGTTGATGACTTTCTCAAGGATCTGTTTCAGCTGTTTCTTACCTACCAGGAAATCAACCTCAAGAAGAAGTTCATTACCCGGAATGCTTCTGTCTACATATCCAAGGTCCTGCGGAAGAATTTCGTTGAACAGGAAACGTCCAAGTGTGGACTCTACAGTTCCTGTCAGCTCTCTTCCATCTGCCAGTTTTCTTGTGCAGCGTACATGGATTCTGGACTGTAATGTGATAACTTTATTTTCGTAAGCAAGGATTGCTTCGTTTACGCTCTTGAAGTATTTGCCTTCGCCCGGATTTCCTGGTCTCTCCTGTGTCAGATAGTAGATACCAAGGACCATATCCTGTGAAGGAACGGCTACCGGACCACCATCTGAAGGTTTCAGAAGGTTGTTTGGTGAAAGCAGAAGGAAACGGCACTCTGCCTGAGCTTCCTGGGAAAGCGGAAGATGAACAGCCATCTGGTCACCATCGAAGTCGGCGTTGAACGCGGTACAAACGAGCGGATGAAGTTTGATAGCTTTACCTTCTACAAGGATCGGCTCAAATGCCTGGATACCCAGACGATGCAGTGTAGGTGCACGGTTCAGCATAACAGGATGTTCTTTGATAACATCTTCCAGTACATCCCATACTTCCGGCTGAAGTTTCTCTACCATTTTCTTGGCATTCTTGATGTTGTGGGAAGTTCCGTTTGCAACAAGCTCTTTCATAACGAAAGGTTTGAAAAGCTCGATTGCCATTTCTTTCGGAAGACCACACTGATAGATCTTCAGTTCAGGTCCAACGACGATAACAGAACGTCCGGAATAGTCAACTCGTTTACCAAGAAGGTTCTGACGGAAACGTCCGGATTTACCTTTCAGCATGTCAGAAAGGGATTTGAGAGCTCTGTTTCCAGGTCCTGTTACCGGACGGCCACGACGACCATTGTCGATCAGCGCGTCTACTGCTTCCTGAAGCATACGTTTCTCATTACGAACAATGATATCCGGTGCTCCCAGTTCCAGAAGACGTTTCAGACGGTTGTTACGGTTGATGATTCTTCTGTACAGATCATTCAGGTCAGATGTTGCAAAACGTCCACCATCGAGCTGTACCATAGGACGAAGATCTGGCGGAATAACCGGGATTGCAGTCATGATCATCCACTCCGGACGGTTTCCGGATTCACGGAAAGATTCTACAACTTCCAGTCTCTTGATGATTCTGGCACGTTTCTGTCCAGTTGCATCTACCAGTTCTGTCTTGAGCTCCTCAGCATCTTTCTCAAGATCGATCGCTTTGAGAAGTTCCATAATAGATTCTGCACCCATTCCAACACGGAAATTGTATCCGTATGCTTCACGGGCATCCTGATATTCTTTCTCAGTGAGAACCTGTTTGTACTGAAGTCCGGAGTCAGCCGGATCCAGTACAATATAGTTTGCAAAGTATAAAACTTTTTCCAATGTTCTCGGAGACAGGTCAAGGATAAGTCCCATACGGGATGGGATTCCCTTGAAGTACCAGATATGGGATACCGGAGCTGCAAGCTCGATATGTCCCATACGCTCTCTTCGTACAGAAGATTTGGTTACTTCTACGCCGCATCGGTCGCAGACAACACCTTTATAGCGGATTTTTTTGTATTTACCACAGTGGCACTCCCAGTCCTTGCTTGGTCCGAAAATTCTTTCACAGAAAAGACCGTCCTTCTCTGGTTTCAGAGTACGATAGTTGATGGTCTCCGGTTTTGTTACTTCACCTCTGGACCATTCTCTGATCTTCTCAGGGGACGCCAGTCCAATCTTGATGGCATCGAAAGTCATTGGCTGATATGTTTCATTGGTAGTTGTTGATTCTGCCATGTATTCTTTCCCCTTTCTTACTTGTCGTCATCATCATCATAGGAATCGTCGAAGTCCAGGAAATCCTCTTCGCCCTCATCCTCTTCTTCTACATCTACGAGTTCTTCGCCTTCAAATTCCTGTTTGGTATAACCATGTTTGCCGAAGGACTCTTCTTCTCTGTGATGTCTGCTGTCACCTTCGATTACGGAACGAAGATCTGTATCACCATAATCTACTGTTTCCAGAAGGTGTACTTCTGTATTGTCATCTTTGAGTACTTTGACATCAAGACCCAGAGACTGAAGTTCTTTGAGAAGTACCTTGAAGGATTCCGGAATACCCGGCTCAGGGATATTGTCACCCTTGATGATCGCTTCATAGGTCTTAACACGTCCTACAACATCGTCGGACTTCACTGTCAGGATCTCCTGCAGTGTGTAGGAAGCACCATATGCCTCCAGAGCCCAAACCTCCATCTCTCCGAAACGCTGTCCACCGAACTGAGCTTTACCACCCAGAGGCTGCTGTGTTACGAGGGAGTATGGACCAGTTGAACGTGCATGGATCTTATCATCTACCAGATGATGCAGTTTCAGGTAATGCATGTGACCGATAGTTACACGTCCATCGAAGTACTCACCGGTACGTCCGTCACGAAGCTGAACTTTACCATCTCTGGAAATCGGAACACCTTTCCACAGTTCTCTGTGGTCTTTGTGCTCATCAAGATATTCCATAACGTCAGGAGCAAGTACATCCTGATATTTTGCACGGAATTCTTCAAAATCTTCAATATTTACATAATCATTTGCCAGTTCCAGTGTATCCTGGATATCAACCTCGCTCGCACCATCGAATACAGGTGTGGAAACATTGAATCCAAGTGCCTTGGCTGCAAGACTTAAGTGGATCTCCAGGACCTGTCCGATATTCATACGGGAAGGTACACCCAGAGGGTTCAGCACGATGTCAAGCGGACGGCCGTTTGGAAGGAATGGCATATCTTCAACTGGAAGTACACGGGAAACGACACCCTTGTTACCATGACGACCAGCCATCTTATCACCAACAGAAATCTTACGTTTCTGAGCGATATAAATACGAACAGACTGATTTACTCCAGGAGACAGCTCATCGCCGTTCTCTCTTGTAAATACTTTGGCATCTACAACAATACCATATTCTCCGTGAGGAACCTTAAGGGAAGTATCACGAACTTCTCTTGCTTTCTCACCAAAGATTGCACGAAGAAGACGCTCTTCTGCTGTCAGTTCTGTCTCTCCCTTAGGAGTAACTTTACCAACGAGGATATCACCGGCACGAACCTCTGCACCGATACGGATGATACCACGCTCATCCAGATCCTTGAGTGCATCATCGCCGACACCCGGAACATCTCTTGTGATCTCTTCCGGTCCAAGTTTGGTATCACGGGCTTCTGCTTCATATTCCTCCATATGAATAGAAGTATATACATCGTTCTGTACAAGCCTTTCACTTAACAGAACGGCATCCTCGTAGTTGTAACCTTCCCAGGTCATGAATCCAATCAGCGGGTTCTTACCAAGAGCCAGCTCACCGTTTGCGGTAGACGGACCATCAGCGATAACCTGTCCAGCCTCTACATGCTCGCCCTGGAACACGATCGGTTTCTGGTTATAGCAGTTACTCTGGTTACTACGAAGGAATTTGGTAAGATGATAATCATCTTTTGTTCCATCATCATTCTTGATGCTGATATCTGTAGAAGTAGAACGAAGAACAGTACCGGACTTCTTGGCTACAACACAAACACCAGAGTCAACAGCAGTCTTGGTCTCCATACCAGTTCCAACAACAGGAGCTTCTGTTGTAAGAAGCGGAACGGCCTGACGCTGCATGTTTGATCCCATCAGCGCACGGTTAGCATCGTCGTTCTGCAGGAACGGGATCAGTGCAGTAGCGACGGAGAATACCATCTTAGGAGATACGTCCATGTAGTCAAACATGTGTTTCTCGTATTCCTGTGTCTCTTCACGGAAACGACCGGATACGTTCTTGTGCATGAAATGACCTTCTTCATCGAGAGGTTCATTCGCCTGTGCTACATGGTAATTATCTTCCTCATCTGCTGTCATATAAACAACTTCATCTGTTACGACCGGGTTAGCCGGATCAGACTTGTCAATTCTGCGGTATGGTGCCTCAATGAAACCATACTCATTGATTTTTGCATAGGATGCAAGAGAGTTGATCAGACCGATGTTAGGACCCTCAGGAGTCTCGATCGGGCACATACGTCCATAGTGAGAGTAGTGGACATCTCGAACCTCGAATCCGGCTCTGTCTCGTGACAGACCGCCAGGTCCCAGTGCGGAAAGACGTCTCTTATGAGTCAGCTCACCAAGAGGGTTGTTCTGATCCATGAACTGTGACAGCTGTGAAGAACCAAAGAACTCCTTAACTGCTGCTGTTACAGGTTTGATATTGATCAGGGACTGCGGAGAAACGCTCTCTGTGTCCTGAGTTGTCATACGCTCACGTACAACTCTTTCCAGTCTGGAGAGACCAATGCGGTACTGGTTCTGAAGAAGTTCTCCAACAGAACGGATACGGCGGTTACCCAGATGGTCGATATCATCGTCATTACCAATGCCATATTCCAGATGCATATTGTAGTTGATAGAAGCAAAAATGTCTTCTTTTGTGATATGCTTCGGAATAAGATCATGGATATCTCTGACGATTGCAGCCTTGATATCCTCAAGGTTATCATTTTCTTCCAGAATTTTCTCAAGGACAGGGTAATATACTAATTCTGTAACACCCAGTTCCTTTGGATTGCAGTCAAGATCTACATATGATGTAAGATCTACCATCATATTGGAAAGAACTTTGATCTTGCGCTCCTCGCCCTGGATCCATACATATGGAACAGCAGCGTTCTGGATCTGATCTGCAAGTTCAATTGTAACGTTAGTACCTTCCTCTGCCAGAATCTCTCCTGTAGATGGATCTACAACAGCTTCTGCCAGCTTGTGGCCTGCGATACGTTTATTGAAATGAAGTTTCTTATTAAATTTATAACGTCCGACCTTGGCAAGATCATATCTTCTCGGGTCGAAGAACATTGCCATGATAAGGCTCTCTGCGCTCTCTACTGCCAGCGGCTCACCTGGACGGATCTTCTTGTAAAGTTCCAGAAGACCTTCCTGGTAGTTTGTAGAAGTATCCTTGCCAAAACTTGCGAGGATCTTCGGCTCTTCACCAAATAAGTCAACAATTTCTGCATTGGTGCCGACACCAAGGGCACGAATCAGCACAGTGATCGGAACCTTACGGGTTCTGTCCACACGTACATAGAAGATATCGTTGGAATCAGTTTCGTATTCCAGCCATGCTCCTCTGTTCGGGATGACGGTGCTGGAAAATAATCTCTTACCAATTTTATCATGTGCAATTGCATAATAAATACCAGGGGAACGCACCAGCTGGCTGACAATAACACGCTCTGCACCATTAATAACAAAAGTACCTGTTTCTGTCATTAACGGAAGATCTCCCATAAAGATCTCGTGTTCGTTGATTTCCTCTGTTTCTTTATTTATCAGTCGCACGCGAACCTTCAAAGGTGCCGCGTAAGTTACATCACGTTCTTTGCACTGCTCAATGTTATATTTTGCATCTTTTGCGTCATACGTGAAATCGATGAATTCCAGGCTGAACTTTCCGCCATAATCCGCGATCGGAGAAATATCATCAAACACTTCTTTGAGGCCCTCATCGAGAAACCACTTATAGGAATCTTTCTGGACTTCAATCAAATTCGGCATTTCCAGAACTTCTTTTTGTCTCTGGTAGCTCATGCGCATGCTTTTTCCAGTTTTTACAGAACGAATTCTGTTTTTTTCCATTGACGTTTCACCCCTGTTTTTTTTATTTATTTTACAACACGACCCTGTTTACGGTTTGAGATAAACAGGCATATCTTGCCATAATATAGCATTCTTCACTATAGCATAGCAAAATCAAGCTGTCAACAACTTTTTTAATTTTTTACACAAAAATTTAGGGACACCATCAGGTGTCCCCGCATCACTTATTTCTTTAACAGAATTATTTAAGAGTGATCTTAGCGCCTTCTGCTTCGAGTTTTGTTTTGATGTCTTCAGCTTCAGCTTTGGATGCGCCTTCTTTAACAACCTTCGGAGCACCGTCAACTACTGCTTTAGCTTCTTTCAGTCCAAGACCGGTAACTTCACGAACAACTTTGATAACTTTAACTTTGTTCGGTCCAACTTCTGTAAGTTCTACGTCGAACTCATCTTTCTCTTCTGCTGCTTCAGCGCCTGCTCCAGCTGCTGCAACTACAACACCTGCTGCTGCGGATACACCGAACTCTTCTTCGCAAGCTTTTACGAGATCATTTAATTCTAATACAGATAATTCTTTGATTGCTGCAATAAATTCTTCTGTTGTTAATTTTGCCATTTTAATTTCCTCCATTTATTATATTTTATTATTATTTTAGGATTATTCTGCTGCTGCCTCTGTATCAGCGCCACCCTGTGCCTCAGCGATCTGATTAAGCACACGAGCGAAGTTTGTGATAGGAGACTGGATGCTTCCAAGAAGTTTTCCAAGAAGTTCTTCTCTGGACGGAACCTGGGACAGAGCCTGGATTCCAGCCTGATCGTTGTAGTTTCCTTCAACTACACCAGCGATCAGCTCAAGAGCTGGGAACTGCTTTGCGTATTTAGCAAGGATTCTTGCCGGTGCTGTAGCATCTGTTGCAGAAATTGCAATAGCATTAGTTCCTTCCAGATGCTGGCTAAGTTCTTCACAATCAGTACCTGCGAATGCACGTTTCATCATTGTGTTTTTGTAAACTTTGTACTGAACACCAGCTTCTCTTAACTCTTTACGCAGAATTGTATCCTGTTCAACTGTAAGACCACTGTAGTTAACAAGTACTACTGCCTGTGCGTCTTTAATGCTGTTTGCGATTTCTTCTACGATTGGTTGTTTCAGTTCTACTTTTGCCATAAATGGTACACCTCCTTATAGATTTATACCGCCGCGTCATAAAAAAAGCCTTACTGCATAACGACAGTAAGGTCTCATGTAATCTCATATAGAATACTAAGTCCTCGGTAGGCGTTGTGATCCTTATGCCTTACGGCACCTACTGTCTTCGGCAGCGTTCTGCGATAGAATAGCATATTCTTTTTTATATGTCAAGTATTATTCTAAAAAAAATAAATATTTTTTCAGGAATATATTTAATTTAAGTTACAGATATGTTATAGTTATATTACTTATGTCGAAAAACAGACACACCTATAATATATATGGAGGAATTATGAATACCAATCAGCAAATCCCAGATGAAAATTTAGAAGAGATAGAAGTAGAATTAATCGCTCCCGAAATCCATGGCAAGATCTCCGTCAGCCTCGCATCTCTCACCCCCCAGAGAGCCACTTTAACTCTCAGCAATTTTTCTTCGGATGCATTTACTTCCATCCGATTCGTTGCAATGGACAGCAGGACATATGAATTTACCCCACTTCCATTTACTGAAGATGCCAGTCATATTTTTACACTGGATCTTACCCCATTTCAGAACCTGATGGAATTCCGAAGTGCAAAGAACTTTTTTATCCTTCTCGAATGCACTGTTTCCGATGAAACATGTACTTTATATTCTCTTCTCCCGGATGACAGTTTCCTTAATGATACATCTTATCATATTTTTACAGAAGATTTTTATTTTCCAGAGGATGAGGCTCTGGAGCCGACAGAGTATATTGGAATCCTTACAGCTAACTTCGAGAATGTCCTGATCGTAAAATTATGCAGCCGAAGCTTTTATATGAAGAAAATCCTTCACTGTTCTTTCCACAGCCATAAATTTAAAGACGGTCATCTTACTGTCTGCTTTGATCTCGAGAACAGCAGACATAAATACCTTAAAACAGGACTGTTTTTCCGAAGCAAGCTTCTCGAAGATGCAGTTTCATATGATTTTGTCACTGAAAGCATCAAACCACACGGTAATTCCCAGCGGATCACAGTTTCTCTGGATCTTCATACGATTGAATGGAAAAGTCTGTACTGGGATATTTTCCTGCTTCTTGAAAACGCGGATAACGGAAATATCATCAAGCTTCCTGTCTCTATGACTGCACGGCAGCGAATGAAACAGAAGTTTCTTTATAATGAGTCTTATCAGACAGCTGAAGGTTTTTACTTTTTCCCGTACTATACCAGTAAACGTACCCTTGCTTTCGTAAATCGTCAGCGCGAAAAATACGATGGCATGGATATCATCTTCAAAGAATTTCTTTCCGTTTTCCTTTACAGGATCGCGAAGCCTTACTGGAAACATAAACACATCTGTCTTGTATGTGAGAAGTTTTCCTCTATGGCACAGGATAATGGATATTACTTCTTTAAACACTGTATGGAACATGATGAAGAATCTTTCCTTAATAAAAAAATCTTCTATATTATAGATAAGGATTCTCCGGACCGTTCCAAGGTAGAACCTTACAAAAACCGGCTTCTGGATTTCATGTCCATCCGCCATATGATCTATCTGCTCGCTGCTGATATCATTGTCAGCTCCGATTCCAGATATCATACCTATGCCATGCAGTCCCGTCACAGTATTTTTAACCGTTATATCAAGAAGATTCCATTTGTCTTCCTCCAACATGGCGTTATCGCGCTGAAACGTGTCGATGGTTTCTACGGTAAGGGTAAAAAAGGCGGCTGCAACCTCTTTGTTGTATCTACTAATAAAGAAAAAGAAACGATCGTTGAGAATTTCGGATACGAACCGGAAGAAGTTATCAATACCGGGCTTCCTCGCTGGGATGTGCTGAAAGATAAATCTGAAGGCAGACGCGAGATCCTGATCATGCCTACCTGGAGAAACTGGCTGGATTCCGTACCGGATAAAGATTTCGAAGAAAGTGACTATTTCCGTCACTATATGGGGCTTCTGAATTCCAAACGTCTCAATGATATCCTTGAGAAATATGACCTCGAGATCAACTTTTATCTACATGCGAAATTCCAGGATTATGCAGACAACTTTAAGTCGATCAGTAAACGTATCCATCTGATCTCTTTCGGTGAAGTTGCCGTAAATGAAATGCTGATGCGCTGCCGTATGCTCATTACTGATTATTCCAGTGTATGCTGGGATATCCTCTATCAGGATAAACCAAGTCTTTTTTATCAGTTCGATATTGACAAATACAATGAAGCACATGGAAGTTATATCGACATGGATACAGAACTTTTTGGAGACAGGGCAAAGACTCAGGAACAGCTTCTTGACCGTCTGGAGGAAACTGTCCAGAACGATTTCCATCTGAAACCAGAGTATGAAAAAATGCGCAGAGAATATCTGCAGTTCAAAGATCACGAACACAGCCGGCATATCTGCGAAGAAATCAAAGAAAGATTCTGCTAACCCAAAAACGCAGTACCATAATCTGTTATCCTCAGATTTGGTACTGCGTTCTTTTTAATCCTGTTTATAAAGTCTTCTCTGCCCATCCCATGATCGCGTTTGTGACCCATGATGAAAATCTGTCAAAGCGGATCACTTTTGCAACAAATCCCAGCAGAATTGAGATTGCCAGGCTGACACCCAGGATAAACAGCCATATCACTGCCACATGTCCAAGAGAATATGCCGTATTTCGAAGCCACATTGCTCTTACAAATGTATGGATATAAAAAATATTAGCTGAATGTTTTCCAAAGAAACACAGAACCTGGCAGATTCCCGGGATTTCTATTATGAACTCATATGCCCAGTAGATAAACACTGCCGGGATCATGCCATTAAGCATAAATTCAAAATGGTCTGTTCCCCAGGATGTATTAAATATTCTGCACAGTATATACAAAATGCCCGTACTCAAAATAAATTTCAGTATCTTATTCAACACACCATTTGGAATGATCCGAAATGCCTTCAGCCGTTCCGGGATATCCTGATCTGCGAAACATACAGCAAGCGGTGCCACGAATAAATATTTCGTAAGGTGGACATGTTTTTCCAGAAGGACGCTGCCCGCGAGCAGACACATAAAGACCATCAGCCATCCATATTTCTTATAAAATCTGACCAGAAACGGCATGCTGAAGATCAGGATCACCTCCAGACTCAGATACCACCAGGTATTTACCTGCATCTGCGTTCCGAACAGATGGCTCACTCCCAGGAAATCCAGAAGCATACTGATAAGATTCATAAAAAATCCGTCTTTGTAACGGGACATATGCAGCATATAAGTGACTCCCGTACAGAATATAAACGGGATCGTAAATGACAGCACAAGTTTGACATATCGTTTCAGGACAAACATTGTCGCTTCATGTCCCGAAAATTCATATTTATCATATTGGCTTTTCATGGATAAGGTGAGTCCATATACTGACAAAAAAGCAAAAATTCCCACACAATGTACCATTAGACGCCCTACGTACATTGCTGTTGCCTGCGACAGCGGCGCAAAACTCACAGGAAATCCATAAAGTCTGTTTTTATCCGAAAAGCTGTGATAAAAGACCAGGAACATAACCGCTATTCCCTTTACAGCAGCTGTATTTGTTCTGGTAAACTTTAGTTTTTTTTCCATTCAATCTTCCTCTGCTTCTCTTTTTATATTGTTTTATTCTATCTCAGTTTCCCGCACATTGTCAATCGAAGGAAGAACACAATTCCACCGGACAAAACCCATTGCAAATCTTCCCTCTGTTCTGTATAATTTCTGTAACTATAATAAAAACATCACAAGGACAGGAAGTTTTTCATGGAACATTCATTACATGTAACCCATATAAAAATAAAAAGATCACAGCTTTATCTCACAATACAGCTCCCCAGACCGGATATGAAGATTCAGGCAGAACTTTTTTATCAGAATTCTTCACAAAATTTCCAGCATCAGCTCCGCTGTGTTTCCAGAGGTTCACAGAACCTGATCTTTCAGATCGATGTCTCTGTTCTGGGACCTGGTGAAAACGACTGGAACCTGCGGCTGTATTCGGACGACTGTCCAGACTCCTGGATGCCCGTTATTGGCAGCCGTCTTCGCATGCAGCTTATTCTCGGCAGCTACTCTGTAAAAAAAGACACATGTCTGTTTTTCCCGATGGGGAGTACCGGGCATCGTTTTATCCTGCGGAGCCGTCCACTGCGGTCATACGACAGTCCTCTTTTTCATTTTAAAGAACTCGCCGCTTTTGGTCTTGGCAAACTGATGAAACCTCTCTTTAAGAAACGGCATATCTGGCTGATCTATGAAAAATACTGTATTTCTGCTCAGGACAATGGTTTTTATTTTTTCCAGTATTGTATGAAACATCTTCCAGCAGAAGAAAAGAAAAACATTTTCTTTATATTGGACAAATCTTCCCCACAATGGAAGGACACACGGAAGTATCGTTCCAATGTCATTCCATTCCTGAGTTTCCGCCATCTTCTGTACCTCATGACAGCCCGGCTGTATATTGCTTCTGACAGCCGGCTTCATGCCTTTGCGTGGAAACCGATGCCAAACCTTATCTCCCGGGAGATCAACAAACATGATATTTATTTTCTCCAGCACGGTGTTCTGGCATTGAAGCGGGTAGAGAATCTTTTTGGAGCCAGCGGCACAAGTTCCATGACTTATTTCACAGCTTCTTCCGAAATGGAAAAAGCGATCATTGAGCAGGACTTCGGATACAGACCAGAACAGATCCCTGTGACCGGTCTCAGCCGCTGGGATGTTCTGAAAGACAGATCAGATCTTTCGTATCCTTCCATCCTTGTTATGCCAACATGGCGAAGCTGGCTGGAAGACCAGAGTGATGAAACCTTCCGGCAGAGCAGTTATTACAGAGAATATACTGCCCTTCTGAATGATCCGAAACTCCGGGAATTTCTGCATCAAACGCATACCGAACTGATCTTTTATATCCATCCGAAACTCCGGGAGTACATCTCTGCTTTTCATGCAGATGATCCGCTGATAAGGCTGATTCCATTTGGCAGTGTTCCGCTGAACCAGCTTATTATGAAATGTTCCATGCTGATCACCGATTATTCCAGTGTATCGTGGGATGTTTATTATCTTGGCAAACCGATACTTTTTTATCAGTTTGATCTGGACAAATACAATGAAACAAACGGAAGCTATATCGACATGGAAAAAGATCTCTTCGGCGAACGCTGCCTTACCAGAGAGGAACTGCTTCCGAAGATCCAGGAATACTATGAGAATGGTTTTAAAGAAAAGACTGCATACGCAGAAATGCGAAAGAAATATCTCGCTTATCACGACCACAACAACCGCAGACGAACTTATGAATTTATAAAAGACCAGGGCTATTAACGCCCCGGTCTTTCTTCTTATCCTATCAATTCTGTTAATACTTTTATGAAAAAGATCACGATCACAACCACCATGATCGGCTTAACGATCTTGCTTCCATTGCTTGTAAAGCAATGACTTCCCAGATAATTTCCTATCATATTACAGCACCCTGCTGCAAGTCCCAGCGGAATATACGCAGCCCCGTTGAACAGAAATACTGCAAGTGCCGAAATGTTTGTAGTCAGGTTGATCGCTTTTGTTGTCCCTGCCGCATCATGCAGAGAAAGATGACAAAAAGCTGTAAAAAGTAGCATCAGGAATGTTCCTGTTCCCGGTCCGTAAATTCCGTCATAAATTCCGACTGCAAATGCAATAACGATACATTTCATGATCAGATTCGGAGTTACTTTATCTACCACTTCGTAATTCGGATCTTCCTGCAATGCTTTGCTTCGAAGCACATAAAAAAGAATGATCGGCAGCACGATCAGCATGGCGATCTTCAGTACTTTCTCATCGATCATCAGTGTGATCTTTGCTCCAAGTGCAGATCCTATAAAGGCCGCTACAATGGATGGTGCACAGATCTTCCATTTCATAAATCCCTGGCGCAGATAATAAAGAGAGGATACTGCCGTTCCCATGCTGCTGCTGATCTTATTTGTTGCGATCGCTGTATGCGCCGGCAGACCTACGATCATATAGGCCGGAAGTGAGATCAGTCCGCCTCCGCCTGCGATCGAATCCACAAAACCTGCCAGAAATACAAAAAAACATACAACCAGATAGACTAAAACAATGTGTTCTCCCATAACTCTCCCCTTGTTCCTTGTTTATTTTATCTCTCGAAAATCAGAGTAGGACGCAGCATCTGCACATACTCTTCATCCAGAACTTCTCTCAGAAAATCCACATACTCCTGAAAAGACAGTTCCCCATCCGGTGTGAGGATTTCAAAATCCGTATGATATACATTCGCAGACAGCCCGGTCTCTTTCAGACCATTTCTCAGGTAAAAAGCCTTTCTCCGTCTACGCTCTTCTGCATTGTCCGCCTTCTCATCCTGTGTCTCGATCTCAAAGATATATTTCTGGTTCTCAAAATGCGCAAGAAGGACTTCCAGCCCCTTACTTCCATAGCCACAGCTCCGCTTCTCCGGTGCTATCGCATAGTAATCCAGAAGCGCACGATCCCCGCTGATCATATTGATGGCAAGTCCTACAAACTCATCTTCATCCACCATCGCAAGCATTTCCATTTTGCCGTCATTGACAAGCTGCTCCATTACATGCAGCGGCTTTTTTTCCTGCTCCGGAAATGCATTGTCATACAATTCATAAAGCTGTGCTTTGTATCCCGCTCCCTCATCTGCGATATTTATTAGTTTCATAGTTTTCCGACTCCTGTCTGTTAATTGCTGATCATGTCCGGCCAGGAAAGGATCTCCGCTGAAATCTCCGCTTCATAATCTCCTTCAATATCCTGACTTCTTCCAGCCTCATAAATATTGGTCTCTGCCCCCCAGACTCCATCATGATATTCCCACACATGGAATTTCAGGCCGCGGAACATAAAATCGAGGCTCCCGCATCCGTCTTCTTCTGTGTATTCATATTTGATATTCTTTTTTTCCAATGCATCCTGTACTTTTTGTAATCGCATTTCTCTTCCCCCCAACTGTTTATCTGCAAAACTGACTACTATTATATGCAAAATACGCCTGAAAAGCAAGTTTATCTACTTGCAGATAGATCTGGAATGCTTTATGATAGTAAAAGACTACAAAATACGAGGAAGTGTACAACTATGACTACAAAAATGGTTTTTCATGGAAGTGACATAGAAAAAATATGTGAGTACTATCATTTAAATAAAGAAGATATCATAAAATTCGGTGCCAATGTCAATCCGCTTGGACTCTCATCCAAAGTCAGGGATTCCCTGGCTTCAAATATTGACCTTTTTTCTTCTTATCCGGATCGAAATTATACTTCTCTTCGAAATACAATTTCTGAATACTGCAATATTCCGGCAGACTTTATTCTCCCGGGAAATGGCTCCAGTGAACTGATTGCCCTGGTAATCCAGGAAAAAGCACCCAAGCATACTCTGATACTTGGACCTACTTATTCTGAATACTCCCGTGAACTGTCCTTCTCCGGAAGCACACAGGAATATTATCATCTCCAGGAGAAACGCAACTTCTGCCTGGATGTTGATGATCTCTGCAAAACACTCGAAAACGACTATGATTTTCTTATACTCTGTAATCCGAATAATCCGACTTCTTCTGCGATCCCACAGGATGATCTTCGCAAACTGGCTTCATTCTGTGACAAGCATGATATTTTCGTGATGATCGATGAAACTTATGTAGAATTTGCACCGGATATCAATGAGATCACCGCAGTTCCGCTTACACAGGAATTCACAAATCTCATGGTCCTGCGTGGCATTTCCAAATTCTATGCCGCACCGGGAATGCGTCTTGGCTACGGTATCACCGGAAATATGGATTTTCTCGCCAAAATGAGAGAGAAACAGACACCATGGTCTCTCAACAGTCTTGGTGCCTATGCCGGAGAATTAATGTTCAAAGATCAGGAGTATATCCAGAAGACCAGAAATCTGATTCTTTCTGAAAGGGACAAACTTTACAAAGAACTGAAAGAAATCCCAACATACAAAGTTTATCCTGCCTATGCAAACTTTATCCTGCTCAAGATCCAGAAACCGGGACTTACTTCTTCCGATGCCTTCGAAGCCTGCATCAAAGAAGGGCTCATGATCCGTGACTGTGCTTCTTTCCAGTGCCTTGACGGAGAATTCATCCGCTTCTGCATCATGATGCCAGAGGATAATGCACGTTTACTTAACGTATTAAAGCAGCTGTAATTCAGCTGCTTTTTGCATCGTAAGCAAGTACGTCTGTTCCTTTTGATAACCATTTTTTCAGTAATTTAACCGCATCATCTTCCGTCTGAATTTCTTCTCTCCCCACTCCAAGCAGTTTTGCTATTCCATCATATTCTATCACATAATGTTTCACGACATAGTTTGCAATTTTTTCTGCGAATTCTTCTGGCGCCGACGGCCGTCGTCTTCCCTTTCTTATCCTTTGGATATAGGAAGGCTCGTAATATAACGCTTTCGTCATCTTGCTGACTTTGATCTCAAGCGTATCGATCAGCATATTCAGATTTTTGCGAAATCTCTCATAGTCAAATGAAGTTATTTCCAGCTGCTTCTCAAGTACCTTATAAAAGTTTTCTCTGGAAAATCCAATATATTTTTTTCTGTTACTTAAAATCTGCAACCCATCGAGTATTTTTTCTAACTGTTCACTTCCCTGCTCCGGAACTCTTTTTCCTGAAACATAGCGATTTACCGTACTGGCCGGCAGATTTCCCGCCTCAGCAAGTTCTTTCTGTGTACAGTTCATTTCGTCCAGGCTCTTTCTCAGTTCTTCATGAAACATCATAAGTGTACCTTCCTGCCAATGCTTTTTTGCGCTTTTGTTATTTTATGGTGCATTATAGTATAAAAATATAAACCACGCTTATATTTAGTACAAATATTTCTATATACGCAACATTATCTCACCATATGCAGATACTTTTCCTTCGTAGCAAGTCCTCCACGGATATGGCGCTCCTGCTTGTTTACATCGAGGACCTTCCGCACTTCCATTGCCAGGGATGGATTGATCGTTCTGAGACGTTCTGCACAGTCTTTGTGCACCGTACTCTTGCTTATCCCAAATTTTTTCGCTGCCTGTCGCACCGTTGCCCTGGTCTCAATTATGTAACATGCTACTTCCACTGCCCGCTCTTCAATATAATCTTTCAAAGGAAAATCCCCCGAAGACACTGTTTTTATAGTGTATGCAGGGGATTCTTGTAAACATTCCTTATTCTTTTAATTCAGTGAGATCTCATCGATCAGCTTCAGTTCTTCTTTCGTAAATGGTGCACAGCTGATCGCTTTTACATTGTCGAGGATCTGCTGCGGTTTGGATGCACCGATCAGTACACTGGTCACTTCTTTCTGCTGAAGGAGCCATCCAAGAGCCATATCTGCAAGTTTCTCTCCACGCTGTGCTGCCAGATCGTTCAACTTACGGATCTGATCAAGTCTGTGTTCGTCAAGAGTGCTTTCCTTAAGGAATCTGCCGTCTGTACGGATACGGCTGTCTTCCGGAATACCATTCAGATAACGGTCGGTGAGCTGTCCCTGTGCAAGCGGGCTGAATGTGATGAGTCCTTTCTTGAGGATGCCGGTTGTTTTCTTAAGTCCGTTCTTTTCTACCGTTCTGTCAAAGATAGAATAACGGTTCTGGTTGATCACAAACGGGCAGCGCAGGTCTTTGAGGATGGCAGCCGCCTCACTGAGTGTTTTGCCATCGTAGTTGGAAAGTCCGACATAAAGTGCCTTGCCGCTCTGGACAGCACTTGCCAGTGCTCCCATTGTTTCCTCCAGCGGAGTATCCGGATCCATTCTGTGATGATAAAAAATGTCTACATATTCCAGTCCCATACGTTTCAGGCTCTGGTCCAGGCTCGCGAGAAGATATTTGCGGCTGCCCCAGTTTCCGTAAGGGCCATCCCACATTTCATAACCGGCTTTTGTCGTAATGATCAGCTCATCACGGTAAACTCCCAGGTCTTCCTTAAGAATCTTGCCAAAATTCTTCTCCGCACTTCCCGGCTCCGGTCCATAATTATTCGCCAGGTCAAACTGCGTGATTCCATTATCAAAAGCTGTAAAACAAAGCTGCTTCATATTTTCGAAATTCGCAGTATCTCCAAAATTATGCCACAACCCCAGTGACACCTTCGGCAGCATCAGCCCACTGTTCCCGCAGTGACTGTATTCCATAGTTACATATCTGTCTTTTGATGCAGTGTACATGATTTTTACCTCCCAATATGCGCATATATTTTATTGCTTTATAGAAGATTATCACTTCAAGTACACTTGAAGTCAAGAAGTTTTCACTCGATTCATATGATTCATCTCAGGCTCTTCAAATATACCTTCTGTTCCGGTGTGATCCGGTAGCTTTCGATGGCTTTCTGGATCGTCTTCCTGTGTACCCATTCCGGGAGGCGCCGTTCTTCCAGATAGGGAATGGTCGCTTCCCATTGTTTTGCCAGAGCTGTGGCAAGATACCAGGCGATCATCATGTTTACATAATATTCTTCCGAATGAACTCCTGCCGCAAGCTCCAGGTATTCCGGTTCAAAAGCCTCGTCCAGATAAAAACTCATCAGCAGACCGATCCCATAACGGATCGTATAAGTTGCACCGGAAGCGATCCAACTTCTGATCTCCGGCAGAAGTTCTTCTCTGTGCTTCGCAAAACATTTCGGTGCAGGCAGGTCACAGGTCGCCCAGTTATTTATATATGGAAGAAACTTCTTCACTTCGGCAAGACAGGTTTCGTAATCTTTGATCCCTGTCACGATCATCATATGCATGTTATTTTCTTCATAATATCGGTGCGGGAGGATCTGCAGAAATTCTTCTGCTTCCGGTGTCTTTGCAAACTCTCTGGAAAATTTACGCAGCATCGGTGTACGGATCCCTATCAGAGTTTCCTTATCGATCCCCGGCAGAAGTTTACTGTGGAAATCCCTGTACTTCAAATCCTGCATTTCAAATAACTGTTCCTCTAATTTCTCAATATCCAGCATTTCACTGTCTCCCCATATTCTGTATTTTTATCTGTATTCCTCTCTCACTCAACAGGAATCCTGATCTCCGTCACAAACTTGTCCGTATCGTTCGTCATTCCATAATCGATCAGCGTGATCTCCCTGGAAAATCCGTCGATCTTAAGTCTCTGTTCCCGTATGTACTTCAGAAGTTTCCTGTAATACTGCGGTGCCGCATTGTGCCCTCCGCAGAAACGGATCGACACGCATTTTTGTTCCGGAAAAATCTCTGTTTTTCCTTCATAAATATCTTCCTCATCAAGTCTCAGAAAAACAAGGTCATAATTTTGAAAATCGTCCTTCTTTAATTTTTCTTCTGAAATCCCCACGCCAACTTTACCTAAGAATGCCAACGGTTCCTTCTGCCCTTTCTGCAGACGGCGGATGGCCGTTTCCAGATCAAGATACGATTCCGGCTTCAGGGAATCTTTCATCCATGCGATCCTGCATTTCGGTGTGCAGACCATTTTTATCTGATCCAGTTCTGAACTCACTGCATCCCGAAGCTGTTCCAGGCGGTGATCGATCTTCCCTGCAATGATATCCAACTCCTGTCTTTTTTTCTCGATGATCTCTTTCTGCCGAACCAGCTTCTCCTCCATCACCTGTGTGTCTCTATTATGGAGAAATTCCGCGATCTCCGAAAGCGGCAGATCTAGCACCCGCAGATAACGGATCGTATTCAACACTTCAAGCTGCCGGACTCCATAGTAACGATATCCTGTTTTTTCATCCACATACTCCGGATCCAGAAGTCCCGCCTGCTCATAATGGCGTAAAGTCCCCATGCTGACATGAAAGATCTTTGCCACCTCTCCGATCTGGAGCAGTTTTTTATCCTGCATAATGTCCCTCGTTTTCAGATTTTTTCTTACTGTTGTTACCCTTTTTGCACATGATATACCGCGTCTCATACCATGTCAATCCCCTCGCAGAATATAAAAAGCCTCTCTTTCGTACAATCCCTGAGGTATATTTTTCCTGTTTTCTTTATATCTTTAGATAAAAGCCTTTTCGGAGTCTGTCATGCCAAGGGACAAACAAAAAGCTTCTTCCCGGATGGATATGACCATGCTGACCCTGGTGATCCTCCTGACTGTTTTTGGTCTTGTCATTCTTCTCAGTGCCAGCGAATACAATGGCAGAGTCCGTTTCCATGACTCTGCCTATTACTTCAAAAAACAACTCTTCGCCTCTGCGCTTGGACTGGGTGCTATGTATTTTGTTTCCAGTATAGATTATCACTTTTTTGTCCGGCTCGCCCCGGTAGCATATCTTCTTTCCATGCTGCTCTCAACAGCCGTGCTTCTTTTTGGGCAGGAGATCAACGGTTCCAGGCGCTGGCTGAATCTCGGTCCTCTTTCTTTCCAGCCATCTGAATTTGCCAAAGTCGCCGTTGTCCTTTTTCTGACCTGGCAGATCGACCGCTCCCGCAAAAAGACGGACGGATTCTGGTTCATGTGCCGGACGATGTTTACCCTGCTTCCCATTGTCTGCCTGGTCGGTTCCAACAACTTAAGTACCGCGATCATCATTCTCGGGATTGGTGTCACTCTGATTTTTGCATCGTCACCTCATTATCTCCAGTTCATCGCTCTCGGCGGTGCAGGCATTGGATTTATCGCCATTTTTCTTGCTGCAGAAAGTTACCGTCTGGAGCGCCTTGCGATCTGGCGGGATCCTGAAAAATATGAAAAAGGCTTCCAGACGATCCAGGGACTTTACGCAATCGGAAGCGGCGGGCTTTTTGGACGGGGACTGGGCAACAGTATACAAAAACTGGGCTTCGTACCCGAAGCCCAGAATGATATGATCTATTCGATTATCTGCGAAGAACTCGGTCTCACCGGAGCCATTCTCCTGATCCTCGTTTTCGGTCTGCTCCTGTGGCGGCTCTGTGTGATCTCCATGCACAGTACAGACCTTTCCGGCGCGCTTCTCTCTGCCGGGATCATGGGACATCTGGCGATCCAGGTCATCCTGAACATCGCCGTTGTCACCAACACGATCCCCAACACAGGTATCACCCTCCCCTTCATCAGTTACGGAGGAACTTCCATTGTATTCCTTCTCGGTGAAATGGGGCTTGCCCTGAACGTCAGTCATCACCGCAGATAAATCTTATATGTAAAGATAACCAACTAATGTCTTTTAGAAGAAAAGTCCTCCCACAAGATAGACCACAAACGCTACCAGCCATGCGATCACGCATTGCCCGATCACAACACCAACTGCCCATTTGCCACCAAGTTCTCTCTTAATAGAAGCGATCGCTGCCACACATGGTGTATACAGAAGACAGAACACCAGAAGGCTTGCTGCTGAGAGCGGTGTAATACAGGAAAGCAGTGTCGCTGTATTTCCAAACAGAACAGACAGTGTGGAAACAACACTTTCCTTTGCCATAAATCCTGTGATCAGTGCTGTGGAGATCCTCCAGTCACCAAATCCCATCGGTCTGAAGATCGGTGCCGCTACACTTGCCACCATGGCAAGAATGCTGTCTTTGGAATCCTCCACAATGCTGAGATGCGCATTGAATGTCTGCAGGAACCAGATCACAAGCGTTGCGACGAAAATAACTGTAAATGCTCTCTGTAGGAAATCTTTTGCCTTATCCCAGAGAAGATGTCCGACATTCTTTGCTCCCGGCATACGATAGTTCGGAAGTTCCATAACAAACGGAACCGCCTCTCCACTGAACAGTGTCCGGCGCATCAGAAGTGCCATCAGGATTCCCATCACGATCCCTCCAAAATACAGTGCGATCATCACAATCGCTCCATGTTCCGGGAAAAACGCCGCTGTAAAAAATGCATAGATCGGAAGCTTCGCAGAACAGCTCATAAACGGTGTCAGCATGATCGTCATTTTACGGTCACGCTCTGACGGAAGTGTACGGCTCGCCATAACTCCCGGTACGGTACATCCAAAACCGACCAGCATCGGAACGATGCTCCTGCCGGAAAGCCCGATCTTACGAAGCAGTTTGTCCATCACAAACGCAACCCGCGCCATATATCCACTGTCCTCCAGAAGCGAGAGGAAGAAAAACAACGTCACGATAACAGGAAGGAAACTCAAGACACTTCCCACTCCGTTAAACACACCATCGATCACAAGAGAATGAATGACATCGCTCACATTCGCTGCCGTCATCCAACGGTTCACCATACCTCCAAGTGCCGTGATCCCCATATCCAGCAGATTCTGGAGAAATGCTCCGATCACACTGAATGTCAGGAAAAACACAAGTCCCATGATTCCCACGAAACACGGGATCGCTGTATATTTGCCGGTCAGAATCCGGTCGATCTTCATACTGCGAAGATGTTCCTTACTCTCTTTTGGTTTGACAACCGTTTCATCACAGACTCTCTCAATAAAATCAAACCGCATATGTGCGATCGCCGCCGCCCGATCGAGTCCACGTTCTTTTTCCATCTGCTTTATGATGTGTTCCAGAGTTTCCTTCTCATTCTGATCCAGCTTCAGGCTGTCCATGATCAGCTGATCTCCCTCTGCCAGCTTTGCCGCTGCAAAACGGACCGGGATTCCTGCTGCCTGTGCATGATCCTCGATCAGATGCATGATTGCATGAAGGCATCGATGAACAGCACCTCCGTCTTCATTTGCATCACAGAAATCTATGATCCGTGGTTTCTCCTGGTATTTCGCAACGTGAAGCGCATGCTCTACCAGTTCGTCAATACCCTCGTTCTTGGCTGCCGAGATCGGTATGACCGGAATTCCAAGCATTTCCTCCATGCGATTGACCAGAACAGAGCCTCCATTCTGTCTCACCTCGTCCATCATGTTCAATGCAAGGACCATCGGCACATCCAGCTCCATCAGCTGCATGGTCAGATAAAGGTTTCTTTCTATATTAGTAGCATCAACGATATTGATGATTCCCTTCGGGTGCTCATCCAGGACAAAATTCCTCGTTACGATCTCTTCGCTGGAATACGGTGACATGGAATAAATTCCCGGAAGGTCTGTTACCAGTGTATTGCTTTTGCCACGGATCATTCCATCCTTACGGTCTACCGTAACACCCGGAAAGTTTCCCACATGCTGGCTTGATCCTGTAAGCTGGTTAAACAACGTCGTCTTGCCACAATTCTGGTTTCCCGCCAGTGCAAATGTCAATGGTACATGATCCGGCAGTGGATGTTCATCCTTCTTTTCATGGAACTTTCCACCCTCGCCAAGTCCCGGATGCGGCATCGCCTCGGCTGCTTTCTTCTGCAAAGGCGTTGGCTTCTGTTTCGTTTCTTTTGCATCACGGATATTTTCAATCTCAATCTTTTCCGCATCTGCAAGACGCAGTGTCAGTTCATAACTGTGGATACGAAGTTCCATCGGGTCTCCCATCGGTGCATATTTCACCATGGTCACATCACCCTTCGGAATCAGACCCATGTCCAGAAAGTGCTGTCGCAAAGCCCCCTCGCCACCGACAGAGCGAATCGTCGCGGTTTTCCCGATCGGCAGTTCTCTTAATGATGTCATAATCTGCTTTCCTCTTCTTTCCCCTGTTCTTTAGTTTTTATTGATATTTATTACTGTTCACAGGAAATATCCCGCAAGGTGTTTTGCCATGAATATGGCAAAATCCCGAGACATACGGGGCAAAATGCCATCACCGAAGGTGATTTGGAATGCATTTTGACCAAATTGCTGTGAGCGAAGCGAACAGTAATGATACTTTTTCTCAGTACGTACGAACCAACCGTATGCTAAATGAGAATATTTGTCAATAGTTATTCTGTAAAAAGTCAAAATATCGTAGTTTTTGGTCAGATTCTCATAAGATTTTTTTCATTCTGACCATTATAATAAAGTACAGAATTTAAGGAGGAATTTCTTATGGAACGTAAATGGTGGCAGGACAAAGTAGCCTATCAGATCTACCCAAAAAGTTTTTATGATTCAAACAATGACGGAATCGGTGACATTCCGGGAATTATACAGAAATTAGATTATCTCAAAGACCTCGGTGTGGATATTATCTGGATCTCTCCATGTTATCCATCTCCTTTTGCAGATCAGGGATATGATATTTCGGATTACTATGACATCAACCCTGCATTCGGAACTCTCGAAGATATGGACCATCTTCTTGCCGAAGCAAAAAAACGTGATATGTACATCATCCTGGACCTGGTTGTAAACCACTGCTCTGATGAACACGAATGGTTCAAAAAAGCCTGTGAGGATCCGGATGGAAAATACGGAAACTTCTTCTACATCGAAGACCGCAAAGAGGGAGAACTCCCGTGCAACTGGAGAAGTTATTTCGGAGGCTCAGTCTGGGAACCGCTCCCGGGACATCCGGACAAACAGTATCTCCACGTCTTCCACAAAAAACAGCCTGATCTTAACTGGGAAAACCCGGAAGTACGCGAGGAAGTTTACAAAAACATCAACTGGTGGCTTGACCGTGGAGTCAGTGGATTCCGTATTGACGCGATCATCAATATCAAGAAAAAACTTCCATTCAAAGATTACCCGGTTGACCGCCCGGACGGACTTTCCAGTATCCACTATATGCTTGAGGATGCAACCGGTGTCGGAGAATTCCTCAGCGAGATGCGTGACCATACTTTCAAAGCACACGATGCTTTTTCTGTAGGTGAGGTTTTCAATGAAAAGGAAGAAGAACTTCCTGATTTCATCGGAAGCAACGGATATTTTTCCAGTATGTTTGATTTCTCCACGACCGTATTCGGCGGAAGTCCGAACGGATGGTACGACCACAAAGAGATCACACCGGAAGATTACAAGGAATGCTGTTTCCACTCTCAGAAACGTATCGGCGATATCGGATATCTGTCCAATATCATCGAAAACCACGACGAGCCGCGAGGTGTCAGCCACTACATTCCTGACGGAGATCTTTCTCTCCAGAGCAAGAAATTCCTGGCTGCCATGTACTTCATGCTCCGCGGACTGCCGTTCATCTATCAGGGACAGGAGATCGGTATGGAAAACCTGACATTCACTTCTATTGACCAGGTGGATGATATCAGTTCCATCGATGAATACCATGTAGCCCTGGATGCCGGCTGCACCGAAAAAGAAGCTCTCGCCTGTGTCTCCAGATACAGCCGTGACAATGCCCGTACACCGGTCCAGTGGGATACCACCGAAAACGCAGGATTTTCCAAAGGTATTCCATGGCTTCCTGTAAACCCGAACTACAAAGACATTAATGTAGAAGCTCAGGTAAATGACCCGGATTCTTTATTCTCTTTCTACAAAGCACTGATCGCTCTGCGCAAAGACCCAGAATACAAAGAAACCATCGTTTACGGTAAACTGATCCCTTACCTTGAGGAACAACACAATCTGATGTCCTATTATCGAAAAGGCGACAAAACTCTCCTGGTTCTCGGAAACTTCCAGAAAGAACCACAGAGTGCAGTCCTTCCATCTGCATACAAAAAAGTACTTCTCAACAACTACCCGGAAGTATCTGTAAGCGGAAATACTGTAACACTTGACAATTATCAGGTTTTGATCCTGGAGCTTTAATATTACCCCCTTAATATTGCTTGTTTATTTATTATCTTTTCTTTCTTCAGGCAACTCCAGTAATTAAAAAAAAGCCCCCGCGAAGTTTTCCTTACTTCGCAGGGGCTTCTTTAGTATCTGGGTATTTTTTATTTGCAGAGTTCTTCTGCCATCTTGTCCAGTTCTTCGATATTTTCATCACTTAAGGAAGACATGATCTTGACTGTGTTGTCCAGCCAGGTGATATTCTTGCTCTTCTCGAATTTCGCCTGCATAACTTTGGCTGCATTCGGAGCCCAGCTTCCGTTCTCGATCAGACCGATAGTTCGGTTCTGGTAGCTTCTCTCTGTCAGATGATCGATGTATGTCTTCATGAATGGGAAGATATCTGCATTGTAGGTAATGGTTGCAAGAACCAGTTTACCGTAGCGGAATGCATCCTCAACTGCCTCTGCCATGTCATCTCTGGCAAGGTCAAATACAGTAACCTTCGGGCAGCCTTTTTCTTTCAGTTTCTCAGCCAGGATTTCAACAGCTTTCTTAGTATTTCCATAAACGGATGTGTATGCGATCACAACACCCTCATCTTCTACTTTATAAGAAGACCAGATATCATATTTCTCAATATAATGTCCCAGATTCTCAGTCAGGACCGGTCCGTGCAGAGGGCAGATGATCTGGATATCCAGAGTTGCAGCCACTTTGAGAAGCTTCTGAACCTGCGGACCATATTTGCCGACGATACCGATATAATAACGGCGTGCTTCGCAGTCCCAGTCTTCCTCTACATCAAGTGCGCCGAATTTACCAAATCCGTCAGCAGAAAACAGAACTTTGTCTGTACTGTCGTAAGTTACCATAACTTCCGGCCAGTGTACCATCGGAGCAAACACGAAAGTAAGCACATGTCTGCCAAGGGTCAGGGACTCACCATTTCCAACTTCAAGAGTTCTTCCCTCAAGATCCAGGTTTCTGAAAAAGTTCTTCATCATGCCAAAAGTCTTGGTATTTGCCACGATCGTTGTGTCCGGATATGCATTCATAAAGTTCTCGATATTTGCTGCGTGGTCCGGCTCCATATGCTGAACTACCAGGTAATCCGGCTTCGCGCCATCCAGAACTGCTGCGATGTTATCGAGCCATTCCTTTGTGAAGTTTGCATCAACAGTATCCATAACTGCGATCTTCTCATCCTTGATCACATAAGAGTTGTACGCCATTCCATTCGGCACATCATACTGACCTTCAAACAGGTCTACCTGGTGATCATTTACACCTACATATAAGATATCATTCGTGATCTGCATTGTAATTTCTGCCTCCTTGACTTTTGTCATTTTCATTGTTTCTCCTATTATAGCATCCTTTTTCTGGAAAAGAAACACTTTTAGTTGAATACTTTACTTTTTTTATCCAATTTCGACTCTCTTCGTATTTTTCTCGTTTTTACTGTAAAAAATCCGTCGAACGTGGTATGATAGAAATAATCTCCGGAAATATCCCGGAACAGATTATGTGATTTTAGTTTTGGAGGAAATAATCTTGAGAAAACAAATATTAAGTTATCTTGAAAAAAACAGCAAAATGGATTCCAAAGAGATCGCCATTCTGCTTGGCACAGAACCAGATGTTGTCGAAAATGAGATCCGCAAGATGGAAGAAGAAAAGATCATCTGCGGCTACCACACCATGATCGACTGGGACAAAACCAGCTCCGAAATGGTCACTGCACTGATCGAAGTGCGTGTAACACCACAGCGCGGCCAGGGATTTGATTCCATCGCAGAACGTATCTACAAATATCCGGAAGTCCGTTCCGTATACCTGATCTCAGGCGGCTACGATCTGATGGTCATTCTCGAAGGCAAAACCCTCAAAGAAGTTTCCCAGTTCGTAACAGACAAACTGTCCACACTGGATTCTGTCTTAAGTACCGCAACCCACTTCATCCTGAAGAAATACAAAGACCACGGTACGATCTTCGATCAGAAAATCAAAGACGAAAGGATGCTGGTGACACCTTGAGAAAACTTGTAGCAGACAAGGTGGCAGCCATCCAGCCATCTGGAATACGTAAATTTTTTGACATCGTAAGTGAAATGGATGACGTAATCTCTCTCGGTGTCGGCGAACCTGATTTTGATACTCCATGGCATATCCGTGATGAGGGTATCTACAGCCTGGAAAAAGGCCGGACATACTACACTTCCAATGCCGGACTCCTGGAACTCCGTCAGGAGATCAGCAAATATGTACAGAACAAATACAAAGTTTCCTACGATCCCAAGAGTGAAATCCTTGTAACCGTAGGCGGCAGTGAGGCCATCGACCTCTCCATGCGCGCCATGCTGGAACCTGGAGATGAAGTTCTGATCCCGCAGCCATCCTTCGTTGCATACGAGCCATGTGCTGTCATGGCAGACGGCGTGGCGAAATTTATCGACCTCAAAGCTGAGAACGAATTCCGCCTGACCGCTGATGACCTGCGCGCAGCGATCACTGACCGTACCAAGATCCTGGTCATGCCATTCCCGAACAACCCGACCGGTTCCATCATGCCACGGAAAGAACTGGAAGAAATCGCCCAGGTTGTGATCGAGAATGATCTCATCGTAGTATCTGACGAAATCTATGCAGAACTGACTTATTATGATGAGCCGCATGTTTCCATCGCAAGCCTTCCTGGAATGAAAGAGCGTACACTCCTTCTGAACGGTTTTTCCAAGACTTTCGCCATGACTGGATGGCGTCTTGGATATGCATGCGGACCTGCTGAACTTATCAAACAGATGACCAAACTTCACCAGTTCGGAATCATGTCTGCACCGACTACCAGCCAGTATGCAGCGATCGAAGCGCTCCGCAATGGAGAATCGGCTGTACAGGAAATGCGTGAGGCTTACAATGGCCGCCGCCGTTATCTGATGCACGCTTTCCGCGAGATGGGACTGGAATGTTTCGAACCTTTTGGTGCTTTTTATGTTTTCCCATCAATCAAGGAATTCGGTCTGACTTCCGAAGAATTCGCCGAAAGACTTCTTCGTGAAGAACACGTAGCTGTTATTCCGGGATCCGCATTTGGTAAATGTGGCGAAGGATACATCCGTATTTCCTACGCTTACTCTCTTGAGAATCTGAAGCTTGCCATGTCACATCTTCAGAACTTTATCGAGAAATTACGCAGAGAAAAACACTCATAAAAATAACAGGAGCAGCAAAGAATTAATTTTTCTTTGCTGCTCTCATGTTATATACGAACATTCCAAGCGATGCCAGAATGATCAGTCCATATCCTATAAAGCTGTATTTGTCCGGAATTTCGCCAAAAAGGAAAAATCCAAGAAGTGTTGCAAATATGATCTGTGAATAATCAAAGATCGATATCTTGCCCGCCGGTGCGTAAGTATACGCCGCCGTGATCGTAAACTGACCTCCTGCTGCAAACAGACCCGCCATCAGAAGTGTTCCAAGCTGTGTAGCTGTCATCGGTACATAATTAAAAATCAGATACGGAAGTACAAACAGACAGGAGCACACGGAAAAATAAAATACAATGATCGGTCCCTTGATCCCATGTGTTCCGAGTACACGGACCATCGTATACGCGATTCCTGCGCCAAGTCCCCCGCAGACTCCGATCAGTGCCGGAATCAAAGCCGTATTCTGAAATCCTGGCTTCACAACGAACAGGCATCCTATAAATGCCAGGAATACACAGGCTCCCTGTACCGGCGTGATCTTTTCTTTCAGGATCAGAAATGAAAAGATAATTGCAAAGAACGGGGACAGTTTGTTCAGGATAGATGCGTCTGCAACAAGCAGATGATCGATCGCGTAATAATTACACAGGATTCCCAGAGTTCCAAACGCACATCGCATGATCAGCGGACCCCAGTATGCTTTCTGTACCTTCGGCACAACATGATTTTTTGCCAGGATAATGACCGCAAAAAAAGCCGCTACCAGATTTCGGAAGAAACTCTTCTGAACAGAAGGAAGATCACCCGCCAGCCGGACACTGACATTCATGCAGGCAAAGAAAAATGCCGACAGGATGATCATGACCATTCCCTTTATATAATTTTCCTGTTTCATATGATTTCACCATACCTTTCTCTTTTCCAGTGTTTCTATCATAACACTATTCTGCGGAAAGGTACAATAGAGATTGTTTTTTGTTCTGTTTTGCTCTGAATCCATTGACACAAAGCGCAGATTAATTTAAACTAAATTTAATTGATTTAGGTTAAATATTGAAAAGGAGTATATTATGTGGATCAAAGCAAACCATGAAAAAATTCGTTACACCGGACGTATCGACTGGTCCCGCCCGGAAGAACCTCTGTGGGTCTATCCATGCACATCTGCTGAATTCAGATTTACCGGTTCTGTTCTCAAAATTTATGTCCAGAACTACCATTTATACTGGCAAAATTATCTCGGCTGCATTATTGACCATGTACAGACCTGTCATTATCTCAATAATAATGGTGGATTGGTTATAGAAATCCCTGTCCCGGAAAATCCAACTGGTGTCCATCAGGTTCTTTTTTTCAAAAGGCAGGATTCCTGCCATGAATTGTCCATTCTTGGATTTGAGATTGGTAATGGAGAAAGACTTCTGGATCTCCCTCCTCTTACCAACCGCCGAATTGAAGTCTACGGAGACTCTGTTTCCGCAGGTGAAGTCTCGGAAGCCGTTGATCATGTTGGTCAAAAAGATCCTGAACACAACGGAGGATACTCCAATAGCTGGTATTCCTACGCCTGGATGACCGCCCGTAAATTAAATGCACAGATCCACGACATTGCACAAGGCGGCATTGCCCTCATGAATGGTACCGGATGTTTTCTGGGGAATCAACTGATCGGAATGGAAACCGCCTGGGATAAGATCAACTATAATCCATTTCTTGGAAAAATGACAAAATGGGACTTTAGCCAATATCAGCCACAGGTAGTCATCGTTGCAGTTGCCCAGAATGACAATTATCCTGTCAAATTTATGGCAGAAAACCACGATAATCCCCAGGCCCGCAAATGGAAACAGACGTATTTCACGCTTCTTATGAATCTCAGAAACAAATATCCGGACGCTTATATCATCTGCTGCACAACACTTTTAAAACACACTCCTGCCTGGGATCAGGCAATCAGTGAAGTGGTTGCCGCAGCTCGCGATGAAAGGATCTCTCAATATCTTTTCCGCAGAAACGGCTGTGGTACGCCGGGACACTTACGTATCCCGGAAGCTTATGAGATGACAGAAGAACTGACAAAATATATTCAGACACTAGACATAAAAGGATGGGAAACAGATGAAAAAAATTAAAGGAATGACATTCGCACCTTTCGCAAAACGCGGTGAGCTGGAAGGAAACGAGGTTCAAAAAAGTCTCCAGACCATGATCCAAAACACTGGAAGCAACACCGTGATCCTGGCTCCTGCCGGAATTCAAAAAACATCTCATTCCACAGAGATCAATTGGAACTCCGAACTGACTGCCAGCGATGAAGAACTTGTTGCTCTGATCAACTATGCTCATTCTCTTGGTGTTCAGGTCTTTCTGAAACCGACCGCCAATACCGCCAATGGTGAATGGAGAGCCTTTATCAGTTTTTTTGAAAACGATGTTCCCTGCGAACCCAAATGGAGTGACTGGTTCCGTTCTTATACAGCCTTTCAGCTCCATTATGCCAGAATCGCAGAAGAAACCAGATGCGAAATGTTTATCGCTGGCTGTGAAATGGTCATGACTGAACACCGTGAAGCAGAATGGCGCAAAGTGATCGAATCAATCCGAAGCATTTACAACGGTCCGGTCAGCTATAACACTGACAAATATCAGGAGGATCACGTGAAATGGTGGGACTGTGTAGATGTAATTTCCTCAAGTGGTTATTATCCGGAAAATGACTGGGAAAATCAGTTGGATCGAATCGAAAAAGTAGTAAACAAATTCCAGAAACCTTTCTTTTTCGCAGAAACCGGTTGCATGTCGACCAAAGGATCTGCTGCTGTTCCTAATAACTGGGAAGTAGAAGGAGAAATCAGCCTGGAAGAACAACGCCGCTGGTATGAAAAAGCAATCCATGCTATTTCCAGAAGAAGCTGGATCGAGGGACCCATATTCTGGTCCTGGGACAGAACCCTGTATTCCAAAGAACAGGCGCAGAGCCACAGATTCTATGAAGTTTATGAAAAACCTGCAGAAAAACTGATTGCCGAATATTTTCATTCCCTGTAAATTTTATATGGAAGTTTCGAATTCTTTCCGCTATAATAATACCTGGACACATACTTAGAGAGACGCGGCACCTTATTACAACGTTAAAGCCGCTTCAGAACGGAGGATTATTATGGAAATTGTTTGTTTAGACCTTGAGGGCGTACTGGTACCTGAAATCTGGATCGCATTCGCAGAGGAAACCGGTATCCCGGAATTAAAGAGAACAACAAGAGATGAGCCGGACTACGACAAATTAATGAAATACCGTCTCAATATTCTGAAAGAGCACAATCTTGGACTGAAAGAGATTCAGGAAACAATTTCCAAGATTGATCCGCTTCCGGGCGCAAAAGAATTCCTCGACAAGCTCAGAGAAATGACACAGGTGATCATCATCAGCGATACCTTCTCTCAGTTCGCAGGACCTCTGATGAAAAAACTCGGCTACCCGACTATCTTCTGCAACTCTCTCGTTGTAGCAGACAACGGCGAGATCACAGACTTCAAGATGCGCTGTGAAAAATCCAAATACACAACGGTCAAAGCCCTGCAGTCTATCGGCTACGACACCATCGCCAGCGGCGACAGCCACAACGACCTCGGCATGATCCAGGCAAGCAAAGCAGGCTTCCTCTTCAAGAGCACCGACGCCATCAAATCCGAATACCCGGAAATCCCGGCATACGAGACTTATGATGAGCTGTATGATGCGATCAGGAAAGTGATCGAAGGATAATTCCAGCAATCAACAAATACACTACTGGTGTCTTTTTTATCACAATGCAATAATAAACTCCCCGCCAGATCGTCCCCTCTCATATATAGAGGTTAGCGGTCCACCGGGGAGTTTTCGTTTTATATTTGTCCAATTGTGTAGATCTTACAGAAACTGGCTGAATTCTATTTTCTCTTCATTCGGTCCTTTGATCGTGAAGAAACGGACACCATTATCCCAGAATGGAAGAAAATGGATCTCGTCCTGCAGTGTGTTCATATTTTTATCGCAGATTTCCTTATAAACCTGCTCAATATCTGTGACATCGATCGCAACATGCTCAATGGCACCGATTTTTCCTGCTGCATCCTCCGACTCATAAACTTCCATAACCAGATTGTGCATTTTGAGGAAACATACCCTCGCTCCGTCATTCACTGTCTCAAACGCAGCTTCAAATCCCAGATCCTCATAAAACTTTTTTGTTGCATCCATATCCTTCGTAGGAATTCCTACATGCTGGATCCCCGTTGCATAATCTTTCATCCCGGTCGCTCCTTTGCTTTTTCTTCATATTAACAGCTATTCCTGAATTTTTCCAGTACATAAAAAACACCGATTTCTAAGAAACCGGTGCTTTATTGCAACAAAAAAGCGGGTGATGGGAATCGAACCCACGTATCCAGCTTGGAAGGCTGGTGTTCTACCATTGAACTACACCCGCATCTGTAATGCATTAATTATAATACCACATTTTCCGGAAAATGCAAGCAGATTTTTAAAATTTTTTATATTTTTGTGTTTGTATATATTATTTGCTCAAGATGCACTATCCGGGACTTTAAAAAGTCCCGGATAAGTATATCCTTATCTTAGCTTTTCGACAACAACTTTGTCATATATCTTCTGATATTCTACGGGATCAAAATCTCCCGTATTTGGAGAAAGTGCATTTGCTGCTGATACTGCCACAGCATAACTCAATGCCTCTTCTGCCCTGTAATTTCTCTTAAGAGCAACTGCAAAGCCACCAACCATAGAATCACCACAGCCAACGGTATTTACCACCTGGATTTTGGGAGGTTTTCCATGATAAATACCTTCTTCACACACAAGAAGTGCTCCTTCTCCACCCAGCGAAACTGCCACATACGGAATTCCTGATTCATGAATTTCAACTGCATATTTTATTACTTCATCCATAGAGTGTATTTTAGTATCAAACAGCAGTTCCAGTTCATCCTGATTCGGTTTCACCAATGTTGGTGCTGCTTTCATTCCTTCCTGTAAAAGAACGCCACTGGTATCCAGAATAACTTTTTTACCAGCCTCTTTCAGCTTTGTAATGATCTTGGCATAAATATCTTTTCCCATTCCGCATGGAACACTTCCGGAAATTGTAACGATCTCACTGTCTTTCACAATCTCTGGCAATTGCTCTATAAACCTTGCCTCTTCTTCTGCCGAAATCTCTGATCCTGGCTCCAGATACTCCGTAGAACCATATCCTTCATCCAGAATATTGATACAGCATCTCGTTTCTCCTTCCATATGTCCGAAATGATATGCAATCCCATCCCGGGCAAGCATGGATTCCAGATACTGTCCGTTAAATCCACCAGTAATTCCTGTTGCCTGTACTTTTTCCCCGCACAGCCTAATCGCCCGGGCCACATTCAGACCTTTTCCACCTGCTGAATTCCTGCATCTGGCAACTCGCATGACAGTCCCATTTTCAATCGTATGATCCATAAAATATGCCTTGTCGATTGAAGCATTCATAGTCACCGTAGTAATCATAATCTTCTCCCCGCTTCAGTCTTATGCCTTATCTACACTTCCGCAGACTTTGATCTTTGACATTACATACTGCTTCACTTCTTCACGCCCTGATGCATTATATTTCTTTGGATCGATTGCATCCGGATTTTCCATAAGGTATTTTCTCACACCCTTTGTAAAAGCAATACGTAAATCTGTTGCATAATTTACCTTGCAGATTCCACGACTGATGCATTCTTTTACTGCATCATCCGGTACGCCGGAGGTACCATGAAGAACAAGCGGAATGGATACGACTTCTCTGATCTCACTGAGTCTGTCTACATCAAGTTTCGGAGTTCCCTTGTATACACCATGTGCCGTTCCAATCGCAACGGCAAGAGAATCCACACCTGTCGCATTTACAAACTCAACTGCCTCAGAAGGAACTGTATATGGATTTCCATCACCGCCCTCCAGATCATCTTCCTTGCCGCCAACTTTTCCAAGCTCTGCTTCTACTGGAACACCTGCAGAGTGGCAGGCATCTACAACAGATTTCGTTACTTTTATATTATCCTCAAAGTTTTCATGTGACCCATCGATCATAATGGAGGTGTAACCGGCACGATACGCTTTCATAGCCAGATCAAAACTGTTTCCATGATCCAGGTGCATCACGACCGGAACTTTGGCTTTTTTAGCCGCCGTTGCCACATTTGCAAAAAAGTAATCTACATCTGCATATTTCACAGTAGAAGGCGTCGTCTGCATAATAACAGGTGCATTTAATTCTTCTGCTGCTGCCACTACTGCCTGAACCATCTCCATATTTTCTACATTAAAAGCTCCAATTGCATAATGACCCTCCTGAGCTTTTAATAATAATTCTTTCGTTGTTACTAACGGCATATCTCTTTACCCCTTCCTGTACTGTTATGAAATCGTAAATCCACCATCAATTACAAGGTTTGCTCCATTAAACAGACTCGCTGCATCACTTGCAAGATATACTGCACATGCAGCAACTTCCTCAGGATATCCAAATCTTCTGGACGGAATCGTTTTCTTAAATGCCTCTCCCTTTTCATTATTCCAGTTCATCTCACCCATCTGTGTAAGAATGATCGTCGGAGAAATTGCATTGATTCGTACACCATACTGCCCCCATTCCAGTGCAAGCTGTTTTGTCATCTGAATAATACCGGCTTTTGCTGTTCCATAAGCAAGATGACGCTCCAGTGCAACAACACCGGCCTGAGACGCAATGTTAATGATACTTCCACCGCCATTTTTAATCATCGTCTTTCCTACAGCAAGTGCCATTCTTGTACTTCCTGTAAGATTTACCGCCATCGTCATATCCCATACTTTTTCGGTGCTCTCTGCTGCCATTTCCAGGAAACCAATACCTGCACAGTTTACAAGAACATCAATTCTTCCAAATTTCTCAATTGCCTTGTCTACCGCATTCTGAATATCCTGTGTAACAGTCAGATCTCCTTCTACCGTAAGACACTGTCTTCCCTGATCTGTAATATAATTTTCTACCTCTTCTGAACGTTTCAGGTCAAAAGTTACAATATCTGCACCTTTTCTTGCAAACATCTTTGTAATTTCCATACCAATTCCATTTGATGCACCGGTAATTAATGCAACTTTTCCCTCTAATGAATAATCTTCATTAAAACATCTGTATTTGTTTGTTTCACCCATGGTATCGTCTCCTTTTATCTGTATTAAAGACAGAAAACCCGGCTCAAGCCGGGTTTTCTGAGTATTACATTTCAATAAGAATTTTAAGGCTTTCGTCCTTGTTATTTTCAATATATTTAAACGCTTCCTGGTATTCATCAAACTTAAATACTTTAGATACCAGTGGTTCCATATTGATCTTGCCTGCTGCCATATAATCAATGGTATCCTGGAAATCTTTCTCCACATACATCAGAGAACCGATCAGTCTGAATTCACGATCCTGTACCCATGCCATATTGATCTCCGGAGTAGTACCATAAACACCAACGATTACAATATCATGTCCTTTCTTTGAGCACTCGATAGCCTGATTTACAGTTGCACCGATACCAACACATTCAAAGAAGATATCTGCACCTTCACCACCAAATGCTTCTTTGATCGCATCCTGCATGGAAACTTTACCAGTATTTGCTGTATGAGGAATTCCGCATTTTCCGGCAAGTTCCAGACGATAGTCTGAGAAGTCTGTGATCAGAACACTCTTTGCACCTTCTGCCATAGCAGCCTGTGCTGTAACATTTCCGATCGTACCAGCTCCCATAACCACTACATTCATACCTTTCACACTGCCGCTTCTTCTCACTGCATGAACACCAACTGCTGCCGGTTCAATTGTTGCTGCAATCCTTGCTGACATTCCATCCGGAATTTTCTTGATCAGCGCTGAATCAACATTGAAATATTCACATGCAGCTCCCGGTGTCTGACAACCGATAACTTCCAGTGTGTCACAGATATTGTATCTTCCACTCTTACATGGTTCGCATTCGTGGCAGAATTCCTGCGGCATAGCAGTTACCAGATCACCCACATTGATTCCTTTTACTTCTGAACCAACTTCTACTACTTCACCTGCCATTTCATGTCCCAGACGAATCGGGAATGACATAAATGGATGTTTTCCATAGTATGCATGGATATCAGAGCCGCAGATACCAATATTTTTCACTTTCATTAAAATTTCATTTGGTTTAATAACTGGTTTGTCAATTTCACTGAATGTAATTGTTTCCGGTGATGTTAAAACTGCCTGTTTCATAGTATGTATGTCCTCCATCATTCTTATTTAAGCATTCCGTTTTCTGTATATCTGTCGATGAACTCAGAAACATTGTCTTTTGTGATCAGAGTTACAGGAATCTGAACTTTCTCATATCCGTCTTTGTTCTCACCTGTAAGAACTTCGTGTGCAATACGAGCGCCTTCTTCTGCCATAACCTGTGCATCCTGAAGTGCTGTTGCATTCATCTCACCATCGTTAATTGCTACTGCAGCATCTGCCAGACCATCAACTCCGTAGAACTGGATATCATCAGCTACGCCTGCATCTTTTGCTGCTTCATACGCACCGATTGCCATAGCATCGTTCATGGAAATTACAGCGTCTACATCATCATAAACCTGCAGCCAGTTTTCCATGTATTCCATTCCTTTAGATTTTTCCCAGTCACCGATCTGCTCATCAAGGATTGTGATGTTCTCATTCTGAGAGAAAAGAACATCTTCATATGCTCTGCGTCTTTCAATAGAGTCTGTATTTCCAGATGGTCCTAACAGAACAACTACGTTCGCATCTTCTGGAAGATTTTTCTTTGCTTCTTCGGCTACAACAGTTCCAAGGTCATATGGATTTGCGATAACACTGGATGCTTTTTCTACTGCCAGATCATCAAGGTTAATATTCATGATCGGAGTTCCGTCATTGATATATCCTTCTACAAGGTCATCTTCTGCTGCCGGCTCAAGTGGAAGAAGAATGATATAATCATATCCCTGAGATACGCAGGTTTCCAGAGAACTGATCTGTGTTTCCAGTTCATTCTTGGAGTCAATAACTGTCAGTTCCATATCGTCATACTGATCAAATGCTGTCTGCAGCTCGCTTGCCAGCCAGGAAGCGAAAGTCGCTGACATATCTGTCGGAAGAAAAGCTACTTTGTAAGTGTCTGCTGCTGATACAGTTGTTGCTGTTCCCCCTGTCATCACACCTGCCATCATTGCTGCTGCCATAAGTACGCTGAATACCTTCTTTGCTTTCATTTTGTAAATCCTCCTTTTACATTTTTCGTTTTATATTTATTGTTCGCACAATAAAGTTCTTTGATTATTATTTCTGTCCGCCTTCTGCCGGAGCCATAATCTTAACTTTTATCTTCTGTGTCTTGGATAATACATCAATAAGTACTGCGAAGATAATGATCGCCCCCTTGATAATCATCTGTAAGTAAGAATCAATTCCCATCAGGTTCATAATATTGTTCAGGACACCAATGATCAGAGAACCCAGAAGTGTTCCGAATGCTGTACCTGCACCACCTGAGAAGCTTGTACCACCGATAACAGTTGCTGTGATGGCATCTGTTTCGTATCCGGTACCTTCACTTGGAATACCTGCATTCAGACGTCCCATCATAACCATACCTGCGATTGCTGCAAAAATACCGGAAACAATAAATGCTGTCCATTTGATTTTGCATACCTGGATACCTGCTGCATTGGCTGCCTCTGAGTTTCCTCCGATTGCATACAGATAACGTCCGAATTTGGTATATTTCAGAATGATATGAGTGATCACCAACATAATAAGCATGAATGTTACTGTAACTGGAATGATTCCGAATACTTCACCCTGTCCAAAAATTTTGAAATTACCAATTTTGTAAATATTCTGACCTCCTGTATACAGGCAGATCGCACCAAAGCAGACTGTCTGCATAGCCAGAGTTACGATAAATGACGGAAGCTTGAAATATGCTACAAACAATCCGTTGATTGCTCCAACAAGAGCTCCCAGTAAAATACCAACCAGGAAAGCAATTACAAGATTTTCTGTTGCTACATATACGATGCAGGCATAACTTCCTGCCATACCGGCCAGATAACCAATAGAAAGGTCGATCTCACCGCAGATAATGATCATACCCTGTGCAAATGCACAAATTGTCACGATACTAACCTGTTTCAAAATATTTGTCAGGTTCTTTGCTGTAAAAAAGTTACTGGATAAGAAAGAACAGACAACCATCATGGCAATCAAGATCAATATCAGTGAATATTTTTGAATATTTATCTTTGATTTACTTTTCATTTGAGAATCCTCCATAACCTGTTGATCATTTCACATGTCCTGTTGCCAGTTGCATGATTCTTTCCTGCTCAAATTCATTTCTGTTTAAGCATCCTGTTACATACCCCTGACTCATAACGTAGATTCTGTCACACATACCAAGAAGCTCTGGCATTTCAGAAGAAATCATCAGTATCGCATAGCCTTTCTTCGCAAGGTCTGTAATGATATTATAGATTTCAAGTTTTGCACCGACATCAATACCTCTTGTCGGCTCATCCAGAATCAAAAGATTACTTTCGAGCATCAGCCAGCGGCAAAGCAGTACTTTCTGCTGGTTTCCACCACTGAGTGATCCTATCGGTGTTTCGATTCCTGCAAAACGGACTTTCAGCATCTCGGACATTCTCTGTGCATCCTGAACCTCTTTTTTCAGATTGATAAAGCCGCCTTTTTCAATATGATGACTTGTAAGAGTTATGTTTTCTCTGCAGGATCTTACTCCGATAATTCCCTCTTTTTTACGGTCCTCGGTAATCATCAGAATCTTATTTTTGATCGCATGAGTAACATCTTTTGGTTTATAAGGTTTACCCGCCAGAGTGATTTCTCCGGAATCCAGTGGATCCAGACCAAAGATTGCTCTGCACACCTCACTTCTTCCGGCTCCGACCAGGCCGGCCATTCCTACAATCTCACCTTTTCTTACATTAAGGCAGACATTTTTGAACATGTCTTTACTGCAAAGGTTTTTGGCTTCAAAAACAACATCTCCGATTGGAACTTCTTCCTTTGGATAAATATTGTCAATTGAGCGTCCAACCATGTGAGTGATAATGGAATCTTCTGTAAAATCTTTTACCGGTCCGCTGATAATACTCTTTCCATCTCGAATGATCGTAATATCATCTGCGATCTGGAAAATCTCTTCCATTTTGTGACTGATATAAAGGAAACTGATTCCCTGCTCACGCAGTTTTCTGATCTTTTCAAACAACATGTCTACTTCTTTGTTTGAAATAGAGGATGTCGGCTCATCCATGATGATAACCTGTGCCTTAAAAGCAACTGCCTTTACAATTTCCAACATCTGAATACTTGCGATCGGAAGTTCTTTAATCTTTGTTTTTGGATCATAAGGCAGATCATTTTCATCCAGGATCTTTTTTGCCATCTCCATCATCTTTTTCCAGTCAACATGTCCACCCTTTGTTGGCTGGCGTTTCATAAAAATGTTTTCCGCTATTGAAAGTTCCGGAAAGAAGTTCAGTTCCTGATAAATCATCGCAATACCTGCGGCCTGTGATTCCATCGGGCCTGAAAAATGAACTTCTTTGCCATCCAGAATTACCTGGCCTTCATCTCTCTGATAAAGGCCATTGATAATTTTCATCAATGTTGATTTACCGGCACCATTTTCACCCATAACTGCGTGAACGGTACCTTTTCTCAGCGCGATATTTACGCCGTCCAGTGCTTTCACGCCCGGAAAACTTTTTGAAATATTCTTTAACTCAAGTTTAATTTCACTCATCTGTGCCTCCATCTGATGAATTTATGCATTGGCATCAATCATCGACTGTATGGTCTGCTGACTTATATTTCCCTCCATTGGTCCAAATGCTGCTGCATTTAAGGCTCCCGCTGCTGCGCCCATACGTGCCGCATCAATAATGCTTTTACCTTCTGCAAGTCCACAGATAAATGCTGCATCGTAACTGTCTCCAGCACCAGTTGCATCTACCTGGGTTACAGGATATACGCCTACTTTGTCGATCAGTCCTTCCGGTCCATATATCTCAGATCCTTTAGATCCATTCTTCAGAACGAGAAGTTCCATATTTTTGTTATCCTCGAATACTTTTCGAATTGCTTTTTCCAGATCATCTTCTCCTGTGATCATCTTCAGCTCTGAAACACCTGGCATAAAGATGTTGGATTCTTTATAAACCTGTTTTACAATTTCCATCGCTTCCGGATCTTTTAACATCTCTAATCTGACATTTGGATCAAAACTTACTTTTGCACCTTTTTCCTTGAGAAGATGCATGGTCTTGACAACTTCTTTGCCAAATTCTACAGATGCCATCAGAGAGCATCCCATTACATGGAAGTATTTCGTATCATTAAAATCATCTGTATTTTCAGGAGCCTTGGCTGCTACTGCCGGAGTGTGATTAATATGGAAAATAAACTTTCTGTCTCCATTCTTGAAATAAGTTACAAATGCTGCTCCTGTGGAAGCCTCATCACTGATAAGAACTCTGCTGCAATCTACACCTACACTCTTGAGACGATCCAGAATATTTTTTCCAAAATCATCATTTCCAACACCGGAAATAATCGCTGCACTGTGTCCAAGTCTCGCTGCTGTACTGATAAAAATTCCCGGTGCTCCACTTGGGAACGGGCCTCTGAAATACTTTCCGGTCTCAAAAAGCTGTACATCTTCTTCTGCTCTCATGATCTCAACGAGCAGTTCACCCATAATTACTATTTCAGCCATATCAGCACCTCTTATCCGTTAAATTTTTCTTTCAGGAATGCCATAGATTCTATCAGATATTTATCCATCTGTGCTCCGTCAGCTCCATTGCTCAGATCTCTCCAAACTTTAATATCTGCTCCAACGCTTCCTCCTGGCAGCATGAACGGCTCTGCAACAACTGCTTTGTTATAACCGATCTCTCTTAAAGCTTCTCCCATTTCTGCCCATGGCATGGAGCCTTTGCTCATTCCAGGAAGTTTTCTGTTTCCTTCACCTACATGGAAGTGTCCAAGAAGTGGACCAGCTTTTCTGATAGCATCTGGAAGATTATCTTCCTCAATATTCATATGGAAAGTATCCAGAAGGATATTTACATTTTTGCTTCCAACTCTCTTACAGTACTCTACTGCTTCCTCACAGTTTGTCATAATGTAAGTTTCAAATCTGTTAAGAACTTCCAGACAGCACTCAATATCAAGTTCTTCAGCAACCTTGGCAACTTCTTTCATGCCTTCAATGCTTCTTTCCCATGCGCCCTCTTTGTCATCATATTTAAAGTTTTTGCATGGCCAGTAAGAATACATTGCACCAACCAGAGATTTGGATCCGATCTTTGCCATCGCTCTGAGGATGTCTGTAAGATATTTTACTCCGTTCGCACGAACTGCCGGGTCTTCAGAAGCCAGATCGTATTCTTCAGCAGGTCCGATATTGGAAGTGATCTCCATTCCAAGTCCATCGCAGGTATCTTTCAGTTCTTTTAACTGTTCATCTGTCATGTCCAGAAGATGTGGTGCTCCAACTTCAAGCACTTCGCATCCACATGCATGCATTCTTTTTGCTGTTTCAATGTAATCGCATTTCCATTCATGTCCCCAGTAAGAATATAACGCACCAAATTTCATATTTTTTACCTCTCTTTATAAATATTGCTCGTGCACAATTTCATGGTTTTTTTAATTTTATTTTTTTACCATATTTTTACGATTCTTCTTTAATGTGCTCGTGCTCTTTTTGTTGTTTTTATAGTATCACAATTATTTATTGTATTCAATAGTCAATATTATCTATATTTTTCGATTGATTTTTATATATTTTTACTATATCCATTTTTACCCCCCCCCCGATCATTTTTTATTTTGTGCTCGTGCTCTTTTTAAGATATAAACTATAGACACCAAAGGTAAATCATGGTAAACTTCTAGTATATATTATTGAGATTTTACATCTCAGATATATATATGTTTCATGTATGTTTAATGTATGTTTCAATGCAATACGAGTCACAAAAAGGAGTTTTATATGCCTGTAACTATAAAAGAAATTGCAGCCCTGGCAAATGTATCGCGGGGAACTGTCGACAAAGTACTTAACAATCGTCCCGGAGTCAAAGATACTACACGTGAGAAAGTACTTAAAATCGCCAAACAGCTTAACTATCAGCCGAACTTCATTGGTAAGGCTTTGGTACACAGCAGAGATCCTATTAAACTTGGAATTATCCTGACACCTGACTATAACCCTTTTGTTCAGGATCTTCTGACTGGAATCAACAATGCTCAGGAAGAATTTTCGGCTTTTGGAATTGAAGTTATTACAAAAATGATGACTTCACTGGAACCAGCCGAGCAGCTCAGTATCATTAATGAACTTGTAGAAGCAAACGTAAGCGGTATGGCTGTTTTCCCGCTGGATGACCCACAGGTTTTTTCCCGCATCAATCATCTGATTGAAAATCAGATGGCTGTCATTACTTTTAACTCAAGAATTGAAGGAATCCATGATCTTTGTTTCGTAGGGCAGAATCATTACAAGGGCGGTCGCACTGCTGCAGGACTTCTCGGCAAGATTGCAGAACCTGATGTTGAAATTGGTGTTATCATCAGTTCCCATAACCTCTCCTGCCACCAGGACAGACTTCATGGATTTCAGGATAAACTTGCAGAAAGTTACCCCAACGTCAAGATCTTAGATATTCAGGAGAACCAGGACCGTAAGGAGGATGCTTTTCGCATTACTCTGGAATACTGTAATAAATACCCGAATCTCGGAGCGATCTACCTTACAAGCGGTGGAATTACCGGTGTGATCAATGCTCTGGAAATCGCAGAAAAGAATCCCCGTATCAAGGTCATCTGTCACGATATTACACCTGATACCATTCATTTTCTCAAGAATGGAACGGTAGACTTTGCACTCGGACAAAGTCCTGTACTCCAAGGATATCAACTGGTCAAAACTTTGTTTGAATATCTCATCAAAAATATCCGTCCACAGGAAATTATCGAAATACCAGTCGCAATCACCACGGACGAATCTCTTTAAGAATCTTATCTATCTCACAAAAGGGCTGAGCCCCAAAGCAACTATACTTTGTTTTGGGGTTCAGCCCTTTTCTTTTATATTTTTATGTTTATACATATAATTCAGCATAACCGTCCGCTGTAAATCTCACTCTTTTAACTCCTGTGTATGAACCAAAGAAGCATAAATACCAGCTTTCTGCATCAGTTCCTCATGAGTTCCTTTTTCGACAATCTGCCCCTGCTCGATGACAGCAATATTATCCGCATTTTTCACAGTAGACAGCCTGTGTGCAATGATGATCGTTGTTCTTCCAACTGCCAGTTTCTCAAAAGTTTCCTGAATCTTCGCTTCCGTCACACTGTCCAATGCAGAAGTAGCTTCATCAAGAATCAAAATTGGCGGATTTTTCAGGAAAATACGTGCGATAGAAATTCTCTGCTTTTGTCCTCCAGAAAGAAGAACTCCCCTCTCTCCAACATTCGTATCAAAACCTTTTGGCATTTCCATGATGTCATCATAGATTTCTGCCATCTTTGCTGCCCGGATGATCTCATCCATTGTTGCGTCCAGTTTCCCATAACGAATATTTTCTGCAATACTGTCTGCAAAAAGAAAGACGTCCTGCTGCACCACACCAATATTTTTATGCAGAGATTCCTGTGTTGCCTTTCGTACATCCACACCATCAACAGAAATCCTTCCTTCAGTCACATCATAAAACCTCGGAATCAGCTGACTGAGTGTTGTCTTTCCACCACCCGAAGATCCGACAAATGCAATCGTTTCACCCGGCACAATATGAAGTGAAACATTCTGGAGCACCTCATGTCCACCTTCATAGGAAAATCCCACATGCTCAATATCAATCTTTCCTTCTATCTTCTGAAGTTCTACTGCATCCGGAGCATCTTTCAACGTTGCTTCCGTCCGCATCAACTGTACATATCTATGCAGACTGGCCGTTCCATTCGCAATCAGTTCCACTGTCGTCGAAAGCTTTCTTACCGGATTCACAAAAGTTGAAACATACAGGCTGAATGTGATCAGATCAATAATATTCAGCTGATCCGACATAATCAGTGCACCTCCAACTGCAATCACGATTGCAGAAAGAATGCACATAAAAAATTCCATTACTGCATTAAATCGACCCATAGCTCTGTAAAAATCCGCTTTGGAATCGCGATAACTTAAATTTGCAGAGTCAAATTTGTCAAGCTCTTTTTCTTCATTTGCAAATGCCTTTGCAGTACGAAGACCAGAAAGTCCAGATTCAAAATCTGTGTTGATCGCTGCCATTTCTTTTTTTACATTACGAGATGCGTTCTGCATAGAAAAACGGCATTTCCACACAACAATGAGAAAAATCGGAATCGTTACCGCGATCACCAGTGCCAATTTCCACTGGATCGTAAGCATAATGATCAATGCACCTATAATCGTCACCGTAGAAATAAAAATATCCTCCGGCGCATGATGTGCAAACTCTGTAATATCAAAAAGTTCCGATGTGAGCTGGCTCATCAGCTGTCCCACACGGGCATTATCAAAGTATGCATAACTCAGTTCCTGAATATGCTGAAACAGATCACGCCGAAAATCTGTTTCTATACGCACACCAAATGTATGTCCCCAGTAAGTAATGATATAAGTAAAAACTGACCGCAAAATATAAGCACAGAACACCACCGCCATTACTGTCCAGAATGTTCTCCACGCATTGTCCGGTAAAAGTTTGTACATACACCATCTGGAAATAAACGGAAATGCCAGATCGATCATTGCAATCGCCAGCGCACACACCATATCCAGGAAAAACAGTTTTCTGTGTGGTTTGAAATACGACAGAAAAATCTGCAATTCGCTTTTGTCCTTAAAGTCCTTCTGATTCATTTTTCTTCTCCTGATTAATACTCTACTCCTGCCGCCTCTGTCATCTTCTTCATAAAGAGATGATTAAATAATGCGATCACTCGACCAACACCAAGTACCGCAACCACGGTTCCAATCCCCACTCCAACCAGCTTATGGGCAAAGATCATTCCCACGCTGATCGTAATACAGATATTAAAAAGGTCAAAACAGTTCTTGGTAAAACCAACCGGTTTGTGGATAAAGTCTGCGATCGCCTGTACGATACCGTCGCCTGGATTTGGAATGATACGCATATTCAGAGACATTGCCGCTCCGATTCCCGTACAGATGATTCCTCCTGCCAGAACAAGAAGCTGTGAAGCAAATCCATATGATGGTGCCGGAATCCACGCAGAAAACAGGTTCATGAATCTGGTAAAGATCAGACTCAGCGGAAGCTGCAGAAGATCCATTCCAAGGATAAGAGGAAGCGATTTCCTTGCCGCCGGTTTTAATGCTGCGCTTTCCTTCGCCGCCTCTCTGCGATTCCAGATCGTATGCAGGATCATTTCCACGATCACAAAAACTGTATACAGTACAAATGTCATGTTGCCAAAATTGAAATTCCATATAGTAGAAATACTATAAGATACCGAGATGATCGGCGAAACGCCAAGCCCTGATTTCGTATTCAGAATGATTCCCAACGCCAGGACAAGAAGCCCCACAACGTAGAAGATCACCCGTAAAGTTGAACTCTTTTTCATTTATATCCACTCACTTTCCGGGGATTATCTTAGCACAAAATCCCGCATATATCAAACAAAGATGATATATGCGGGACTGCCCATAGCCACAGAGCCTAGGTTCTTCTTCAAAATCTAAATATATACTTGCATCTTTTGTTCTTTTAGTTTATATTAATACTAGAAACGGGTTTCTGACCATCTGATTTTCCAATCCATGATGGGTATCTCGTTTCTTTTTTTATATTCTGGATATCATACAAATATAGTTTCTCATCTGCCGAGCACCTGACAATAAGCACAGCCTGATATACATTATATTCTACAATTTCTCCCTGCTCATTTGTCACTGGCATTGCAAAGCGTGTATTATAACGATACCAGCCATTTATAGCTCGTTTCTTATGTTTACTTTCGAAATCTTTCTTCCAACGCCTGTCTGTTGCAATGTGGATCTCACATGACTGAAGTCACATGCTCCTCAGTCGCTTTAAGCGACAAGGCTAAATATCGGCGGATACGCCTGTA
>OLPW01000355.1_pt1 | contig 56726 bp, 47 predicted proteins | sample 1672161 | NCBI WGS metagenome assembly OLPW01 (sample SAMEA3136654, study PRJEB25190) | human gut metagenome
TTCATTCATTTAAATTTTGAACCAGCCAATATTCTTATTGCTAAATACAAATTTATACCACAAAATTCATCTTCTGATCGTCGTACTGCACGGAAAATCCTTTTCCTTCGAGGTACTCTTCTACCACCTGATACATCTCATCATATCGTCCTTCGCAGGCACAATTACCGAGTGGTTCGATCCAGAAGGATTGTCTTCCACAAGTGTCCCTGAGATGAATTCGGAAATTCAAACCTTTATCTTTAAGAATTCTATTTAATTCTATCACATCATTAAAAGATACATAACTCATTTTAATTCTCCTCTTCTTTACCTAATAAAATGTGTTGCAATTCGTTCTTCTTTCTCCGGAAGTCCAAACTGTTCTTTACCCAAGGCAATACTCTTCATAAGAAATGTCATGTTTCTGGCGAGGACTCTCATAGTCTGCTTTCCTTCTCCATCCTGCTCTGCTTCTCCTGGTATTCTTCCATGAATACTATTCCAATACTGACTGGAAGCAACTGGCATTCCAGAAATTGTAAAGTATTTGTTTAACTCGTCAAATGTTGCTGAACATCCACCACGCCTTGCACAGACAACACTTGCTCCTACTTTCATCGTCTTATCAAATGGTGTGCTGTAGAACAGACGGTCAAGACAGGCGATCAATGTTGCATTTGCGGATGCATAATAGACTGGACTTGCGATAACCAGTCCGTCTGCTTTCTCGAATTTCAAAGCCAGTTCGTTAACTACATCATCATAAACACATTTTTGCTTGGAAGCACATCCTCCACAGGCAACACATCCACGGACAGGTTTATTTCCAACAACTACTGTCTCTACTTCTACTCCATTTTCCTGAAAAATCTTTTCCATTTCTTTTAGTCCTACACTAGTATTTCCGTTTGCTCTTGGACTTCCATTAATCATAAGTACTCTTAATTTTTCTGCCATTATTTCTCCTCCTACAAACATTATTGTCTTATCTTCAAAGTTCTCAGGTACTCTTTTTGTTCCGGCATGATCCGATAGCTTTCGATTGCCTTCTGGATTGTCTTATTATGTGTCCATACGTCCATCTTCTGTTCTTCTAGAAATGGAAGAACCTGATCATACTTTTTGGCAAGTGCTGTTGCGAAATACCATGCCCTGGCCATATTTACATAATACTCTTCTGAACGGATTGCGGCAACCTTCCCCGGATATTCTAACTTAAATTCTTCTTCCAGATAATAGCGCATCAGCATATTGATTCCAAATCGGATCGTATATATATGCTCTGATTCCAGCCATCGATCTATCTTTTTGATATAAGAATTCAGATGATTCTTCACTGTTCTGACGGCCAGAAGATCACAGGTTGCCCAGTTATCTATATGGGGCAGAAAGCGCTCCAGTTCTTCTATACAAAGTTCATAATCTTTAATCTGCTCGATCAGAAGCCCATGCAGATTATTCTCTTCATAATATTGATGTGGCAGGATTTTAAGAAACTGCTTCGCCTCTTCTGTCTTCCCGAATTTCTTTGCATAAGTTCGAAGTACAGGAACTCTCACTCCTATCACTGATTCTTTCTCTACTGTTGGCATCAGTTTTGCGTGAAAATCCCGATATTTTAAATCCTGCATTGCAAAAAGGTCCTGCTGCACTTTTGGTATTACTTCTTTTGGAGTCATCTTTATTCACCTGCTTTCTGTTAATTTGCAGTATAACACACACTTTATGCCACTGCAAGTATATATAGAACAAACGTTCTTCTGTATTTTATTTCTTTTTTTTGCTATACTTATCTACGTATAAAGTTGCTGCTCACACCCACTATGAACAGTAACTAAAAATTCTCTGACTCTTTTGCTGTTACTGCTCACACTATATATTACCAGCAACACAGATTCGTCAGAGAATATAAGGGAGATAAAAATATGCTGACAGTAATGAAATTTGGCGGAAGCTCCGTGGCCGATTTGGAGCACATCCGCAACGTAGCAAACCGCTGTATCGCAAAGCAGCGCGAAGGCAGCCAGGTTGTTGTTGTCCTGTCTGCTATGGGAAAGACTACAGATAATCTGATCGCAACAGCAAAACAGATCACAGAGCAGCCTTCCCGCAGGGAATTAGATATGCTTCTCACAACCGGTGAACAGGTTTCTGTATCCTTAATGGCAATGACTCTGATTTCCATGGGCGTCAGTGCAGTGTCACTGAATGCATGGCAGGTTCCAATGCATACAACTTCAAATTATCAAAATGCACGATTCAAGAGAATTGATTCCGAGCGTATCCGTAAAGAGCTTGATGCAAACAAGATCGTCATCGTAACCGGATTCCAGGGAATCAATAAGTATGAAGATATCACAACTCTTGGCCGCGGCGGCTCTGACACAACAGCGGTTGCTCTTGCTGCTGAACTCCATGCCGATGTCTGTGAAATTTACACAGATGTAGACGGAGTATATACCGCCGATCCACGTGTTGTTCCAAACGCTCATAAAATGACGGAGATCACTTATGATGAGATGCTTGAGATGGCCTCTCTTGGTGCGAAAGTCCTTCACAGCAGATGTGTAGAAATTGCGAAAAAATACGGTGTAGAACTTCTGGTATGTTCTAGCTTAAACCACAATTCAGGAACAATTGTAAGGGAGAAAACGAAAATGGAAAAAATGTTAATCAGTGGTGTGGCAGCCGATAAAAATGTAGCCAAAATCCGTGTTGCCGGTCTCGGGAACGAGCCTAGTAGCACATTCCGTCTTTTAAATCTTTTAGATAAGAATAAACTGAACATTGACGTCATGATCCAGTCCCTTGGTAAAGACGGTACAAAATCTGTATCCTTCACTGTTGCAAAATCGGACATGCTCCGTGCTTTGGATCTGTTAAATGAAAGCAAAGACTATCTTGGCATTAAGAAACTGGATTCTGATGAAAATGTTGCCAAAGTTTCTGTCATTGGTGCCGGTATTCGTTCTCATTCAGGTGTTGCTGCAAAGATGTTCGGTGCACTCGCAAGTATTGATGTCAACACAGAGATGGTTACTACATCTGAGATTCGCATCACTGCTCTGATCGATGAAGCCTATGCAGATCTTGCAGTACGTAAACTGCATGAAACTTTCTTTGATTGATTCTTTATACAGAATAATTGACCAGCTACATAATCAACTTAATCGATTGCAAACTATAAGAATGTAATGTAAAAAGTAAAGCAGAATCAAGCGACAGTAAGGATTAATAATTCCCTTCTGCCGCTTGATTTTTATCTTATTTTTGTTTTGAATAATTACATTTGTTTTTTATTTTTCACTGCACATTATGCTTCTTCCTCTAACGGCGTTTTTCCGCGCAAACGTCTGTAATAGAATCTTCCTTTTCCAAGAAGAATTGTAAGATAACGAAGTACCGGCTCTGTTGCGATCGCAAATACAACAAAAAGCATGATACACTTTGTTGTCATTCCGCTAATCGCAAACAGCTGATTCAAATAAATACTACAGAATAATAATCCTGCGATACATCCGCCAAGAATCCCTGCACGAAGCTTATTCATCGGTGCACTGATCTTATAGAGGATCATAAATCCTACAATTGCCAGAAGCATCGTTGCTGCTGTTGAGATATCCTGCTCTCCTACTCCAAATGTCTTTCCAAAGACAACCAGTGCCCCAACCGCCAATGCATCTGTAAGTGCTGCCGGGAGTGCTTTCAGGAATACATTCGTCAGGAAATGTCCTTTAATGATATTCTTGTTCGGCTCAAGTGCAAGGAAGAATGCCGGAATACCGATCGTAAACATACTGATCAGTGATACCTGTGATGGTTCCAGTGGATAAGTAAACATAAATACTACCGAGAAAAGACTCAGCAGGAAAGAGAATATATTCTTAACCAGGAACAGGCTCGCCGAACGCTGGATATTATTGACTACTCTTCTTCCTTCTAATACAACCTGCGGCATACAAGAGAAATCTGACTCCAGAAGTACGATTTGAGAAGCCTGTGCCGCTGCCTCGCTTCCTGATGCCATTGCAATACTGCAGTCTGCATCCTTCAAAGCAAGGACATCATTTACTCCATCTCCTGTCATAGCAACTGTTTTCCCAGCCTCTTTAAGTGCCTGAACAAACTGTCGTTTCTGGTTTGGAGTTACACGTCCAAACACTGTCTTCTCAAGAATCGCTTTCTTAATATCTTCTTCTGTCTCAAGACTTGATGCATCCACATAATTCTCAGCATTTTTAATACCTGCTGTTTTTGCAACTTTGGAAACTGTAACCGGATTATCTCCGGAAATAACTTTCACTTCAACTCCCTGCTCTGCAAAGTACTGGAATGTTTCTTTTGCCGCCTCACGGATTGGATTCGCAAGTAAGATATAGCCCAACGGTGTTACCGGCTCTGTCAGTGCTCTTCCATCAATCTCCGCTGCATAAGTACCAAATACAAGAACACGGGCACCTGTAGATGCAAGCTCTGTGATTTTTTCCTTATGTTGCTCGTAATCATCCAGAAGTACAAATTCCGGCGCTCCAAGAACATATGTCTTATCTTCAAATGTAGCACTGCTGTACTTTGTCGCAGATGAAAATCCTGTCTTGGAAATTGCTTTTGCGCCCGAAGAATGTGTAAAATATTCTTTCATTGCAGCCATTGTGATATTATCGTTTGTCATAGCTGAAACAAAATCTCCGACCATAAGACGAAGAGATCCCATCTTTTCCGTATCGTACTGCTCCGTTGGAATAAGTTCCTGTACTTTCATCGTATTTTCTGTGATCGTACCAGTCTTATCTACACAAAGTACATCAACACGCGCAAGTGTCTCAATACATTTCATATCATGAAGCAATACTTTCTGCTGTGCAAGCCGGATTGAACTGACAGCAAGTGCAACGCTTGCAAGAAGGTAAAGTCCCTCCGGAATCATTCCGATCACAGCCGCTACCATTGACGTAACACTTGAATGGAATGATGCATTCTGGAATACCAGAGACTGTGCAACGAGTATGATTCCAATCGGAATGATTGCCACACCGACGCATTTAACCAATTTATCCAGCGAGCGGATCATCTCTGACTGCTCACCATTCTGCATTTCTTTTGCTTCCAGTGTAAGCTTTGAAATATAAGAATCTTCACCAACTTTATCAAGTCTTGCATGACATTGACCGGAAATAATAAAACTTCCTGACATCAGCTGATCTCCGGCATGTTTTGTAATCTCATCAGACTCGCCTGTCAGCAGAGATTCATTCACCTGTACTTCACCTGCACAAACCTGTGCATCTGCACATACCTGCGCGCCGGCTTTAAATATGACAATATCATCAACTACCAACTCTTCTGCATCAATCAACGATCTTTTACCATCTCGCACTACAGTCGCTTTCGGTGCATTTAGCATGGTCAGATTATCCAGCACTTTTTTGGCACGCACTTCCTGTATAATACCGATCAACGTATTTGCAATAATAACCGGAAGAAAGGTCAGATCCCGGAAGGATCCAACCAGACATAACAAAATAGCCAGAACAAGAAAGATTAAGTTAAAGTAAGTAAATACATTCTCATGTATAATCTCTTTCGTTGTCTTCGACGGAGGATCGACGGCCCTGTTTACCCAGCCATGAAGTCTGTGTTCCTGCACCTGCTGTGCTGTCAATCCGACTTTATAATCCGGATTGTAACGGGTTGTCGGTATCCGCTTCTCTATTTCTTCTTCAATCTCTGTTTTCTTGTTTCTGCTTCTTGCCATCTGTTACTTCCCTTCTGCTTCTTCCAACGTCTCCGTTCTCGTCAAAATCTGCATAAATTCTTCTCCTGTAATTGTTTCTTTCTCATACAGGTATTTTGCAAGCTCATGAAGTTTCTTCTGGTTTTTCTCCAAAAGTTCCATCGCTGTATCATATCCGTGTTTTACGGTATCTACAACCATCTGATCAATATCTGCTGCTGTCTGTGGGGAACAACTTAAACTGCTGTCTCCTCCCAGATATGGATTGTTCTGCGTCTCAAGAGCAACCATACCAAACCGGTCACTCATTCCATAACGCGTGATCATTGCTCTTGCAAGCTTTGTTGCCTGCTCGATATCATTCGATGCGCCTGTTGTGATAGAATTAAAAATCAGTTTTTCTGCGCATCTTCCTCCGGTCAGTGTCGCGATCTTGTTGATCAGCTCTTCCTGTGTCATCAGATTCCGTTCTTCTGATTCAACCTGCATTGTATATCCCAAGGCACCTGATGTACGCGGAATGATCGTGATCTTTGTAACCGGTGCCGAATTCGTCTGTAATGCTGCTACCAACGCATGACCGATTTCATGATAAGAAACAATTAATTTTTCCTTGGAAGAAAGTACCTGATTCTTCTTCTGATATCCGGCGATAACAGTTTCAATACTTTCTTCAAGATCTGCCTGCGTTACATATTTACGATTCTCTCTGACTGCGCGTAGTGCCGCTTCATTTACCATATTTGCAAGCTCTGCTCCTGATGCTCCTGATGCAGCTCTTGCGATTGCATTAAAGTCAATGTCATCTCCAAGTCTTACTTTCTTCGCGTGAACTTTCAGAATCTCTTCACGCCCTTTAAGATCCGGAAGTTCCACCGGAATACGGCGGTCAAATCTTCCCGGACGGAGAAGTGCCGGATCAAGACTGTCCGGTCGGTTCGTCGCAGCAAGGATCACAACACCCTTAGATGCATCGAATCCATCCATCTCTGTCAGCAACTGGTTCAATGTCTGCTCACGCTCATCATTTCCACCATATCCTGCATTATCTCTCTTTTTACCGATTGTATCAATCTCATCAATAAATACAATACAAGGTGCTTTTTCATTCGCCTGTTTGAAAAGATCACGTACTTTAGAAGCTCCCATGCCAACAAACATCTCTACAAATTCTGAACCAGAGATTGAGAAAAATGGTACATTTGCCTCTCCTGCAACTGCTTTTGCAAGCAAAGTTTTACCGGTTCCCGGAGGTCCTACAAGAAGTGCTCCTTTCGGACATACTGCACCGATCTCCGTATATTTCTGCGGGTTATGAAGAAAATCCACAATCTCTGTCAGCAGTTCCTTCGCTTCATCTTCTCCGGCTACATCCTGGAAAGTGATTCCTGTTGTAGATTCCACATAAACCTTCGCATTGCTCTTTCCGAACTGCATGAACGGATTTCCTGCTGCACCTCCACCCATCTTGGCCATCATCTTCTTTGCAAGCCACTGTCCTAATGCCCAGAAGATCAAAAGTGGTAAAATCCATACAAGGAAAAAGCTAAGAAGCGGATTCATCTCCTGCTGTGCGACTCTTCCGAATTCACATCCCGCATCTTCCAGACGATTTACCAGATTTGGATCATCAAACGTTGTTGTCTCATAATATTTCGGTTCCTCGCTATTATCTGTAAAATAAATAGTGTCTCCATTCAACTCTACTTTTGATACTTCTTTTCCCTCGACCATAGTAAGAAAGGTTCCATAATCGACTTCTTTCACCTTATTCTTTCCTAGAATATTCGGAAAAAGAAATGTGTTAAGAAGCACGAGAATAATCAAAGCAATCAAATAGTAAAAGATTAATGGCTTCTTTGGTTTCTCGACTTTCTTCATACTGTTGTTCCTCCTATTTTCTAAATTTTGCACGAACTGCCTTTATCATCTGTATAATCGGAAGATTCAATGCTGCAAGACCATACACAGTAAGTAACTGCGATAATGTCAGTGTCTGCACTTTAAAGATGTTATGCAGTCCAGGAACAGTCACAACAAGCGTGATCAGAATCATTCCAATTACAAAAGCACCGATCAGATAAATGTTATTAAAGACTCTTTTTGTAAATACAACCGGACGATTTGATTTACAGTTAAACCCATGGAACAATCTTGAACAGCAAAGTGTTGCAAATGCCATTGTACTTGCAAGTAGTGCATTACCGTCTTTGTATCCAATTGTAAATGCAATCATGACCATGGTACAGATTGATAATCCTTCCAGTCCGATATTGATCAAAAAGTCTTTCGTTAAAATGGATTCATTTATCGGTCGTGGCTTTTCTTTCATCACATTTTTCGAATGTGGTTCCAATCCAAGAGCAATTGCCGGAAGACTGTCTGTCAGCAGATTAATGAACAACAGATGCACCGGTGCGAACGGTACCGGAAGTGCCATCAGTGAAGCATAAAGCACTGCCAGGATTGCTCCAAAATTTCCCGAAAGCAGAAACTGAATGGATGCTTTAATATTGCGATATATATTTCTTCCATTCTCTACTGCTTTAATAATAGTCGCAAAATTGTCATCTGTCAAAACCATTGCTGCAGCGTCTTTTGACACTTCGCTTCCGGTAATTCCCATCGCCACTCCTATGTCTGCCTGTTTCAGTGCCGGAGCGTCATTCACACCATCTCCTGTCATGGATACAATGTTTCCTTTTTCCTGCCATGCACGCACAATACGGATCTTGTGTTCAGGAGAAACTCTGGCGTAAACAGAAATCCCTTCCACAAAGTCTTTCAGTTCTTCATCGGACATTTTGTCAATCTCTGCACCCTCACAGGCTTCGGATTCATTTTCAAGAATTCCAATTCTCTTTGCAATGGCAGCAGCTGTCACCTTATGATCTCCTGTAATCATAATCGGACGGATTCCTGCACATTTACACTCTTCTACAGCAGCTTTTGACTCTTCTCTCGGCGGATCCATCATTGCGATCAGTCCCAGGAATATCAGATGATCTTCATCCTCCAGCGTAAGTTCCGTCTCATCTGATACTTCTTTATAAGCAAATGCAAGAACTCGTAATCCCTCTCTTGAGTATTTCTGATTCTGCTCTTCGATTACTCTTCTTGTCTCTTCTGTGATCTCATGAGTCTCCCCGTTCATCTCAACCCAGTCTGTCCGGTTCAAAAGAACATCAACTGCTCCTTTGACAATCATCGTTGGCACTCCGTTTAATGAATGCTTTGTTGCCATCATCTTACGGTCGCTATCGAATGGATTCTCACTTTCTCTTGGATACTTTACTCTGACTTCTTCCGGGTCAAGACCAAGACTGCTTCCTAAATTAATCAGTGCTGTCTCTGTCGGGTCTCCGATCTCTACACCATCAATATTCGTAGAGTCATTACAAAGAATACTGCTGATAAGGAGTCTGCTCTGAGACGGATCCCGGAGATCGATCTTGTCTGCGGAAATGCTCTGGCCATCTACATAATAATGCTCTACTGTCATCTTATTCTGTGTCAGGGTTCCTGTTTTATCTGAACAGATAATGGATACACTTCCCAGACCTTCTACTGCCTGTAGTTTTCGAACAATTGCATGCTCTTTCGCCATTTTCTGCGTTCCAAAAGAAAGAACAATCGTAACGATTGAACTTAACGCCTCCGGAATTGCTGCAACGGCAAGAGCAACTGCAAAAAGAAATGCATTTCCAATATTCTCACCACGGAAAACACTGATTCCAAACAAAATCGCACAGAATACAAGAATTAAAATGGATAATTTCTGTCCAAACTGATCCAGGTTCACCTGCAATGGAGTCTTCTTCTCAGATGTCGTCTTCAGAAGACTTGCAATTTTACCAACTTCTGTATTCATTCCAATCTCTGTAACTACAAAAGAACCTCTTCCATACGTGAGAAAGCTTCCAGAATATACCATATTAATACGGTCTCCAAGAGGAACTTCGTCCTGTTCAATCACATCTGTCGTCTTCTCAACACCAAGACTCTCTCCCGTCAATGCACTTTCGTCAACCTTCATGCTTGCACATTCCAGAATACGTCCATCTGCAGGAATATAGTCTCCCGCCTCTAACATAATAATGTCTCCAACAGTAACTTCTGAAGACGGAATCGGGACAACCACTCCATCACGAAGAACTTTTGCTTCCGGACCGGATAATTTCTTCAGACTTGCCAGAGATGACTCTGCCTTTACTGTCTGCACAGTTCCCAGAATTGCATTCATTGTGATCACGATAACAATAACAGCTGCGCTCTCAATATCTCCCATAAATCCTGATGCGATCGCTGCTATAATAAGGATGATCACCAGAAAATCCTTATATTGCTCCAAAAAAATCTGAAATGTTGTCTTCTTTTTTCCTTCAGTCAGTTCATTCGGGCCGTATTTCCTTTGATTTTCACTGATCTGTTCTTTTGTTAATGGTTCTTCCGAGCCATTCACTTCTCTTAAAACTTCTTCTCCCGATAATTGATAATATGCTTTCACTGCCATTCCTCCTAACTGATTATTGGTTACTATTCACACGATGTGCGACCCATAATCCTGATTAATCTGCAGTGCGAATAAAAAAAGAGACAATTATTGCACCGCTTCTTGCATGCAATAAAAGTCTCACCATTTCATCACGATCCGGATGGACTTCTTCCATCGTATTGACGACTCGCAAACGCTACTCAAAGCGCCAGTTACTCCCTTTTATTAAAATAAACTATACTCATTTTTCCTGATAATGTCAATAAACTTTATTTTCTTTTTAGGAAATATTTTCAGGATTTTAACATTAAAAGATCGCGGAGCGTTTTTTGCAATTAGGAAAGCACTTTCCTAATATATAAAAAGAATACCTTACAGACATTCTATCCATAAGGTATCCTTTCTATTCTATCAATCGATCAAATGAAAATCTCAATCTATTTTCTTAAATCCTAAACGATTCCCTGAGCTGTCATAGCATCTACAACCTTCTCAAATCCGGCAATGTTAGCACCTACAACGTAGTTGCCCTTGAATCCGTATCTCTCAGCTGCATCAACCATGTTGTGGCAGATGTTAACCATGATGTTTTTAAGTTTAGCATCTACTTCTTCGAATGTCCAGCTCAGACGTTCGCTGTTCTGAGACATCTCAAGTGCAGATGTAGCAACACCACCGGCGTTAGCTGCTTTACCAGGTGCAAAGATAACACCATTCTCCTGCAGATACTCTGTAGCTTCGAGAGTTGTAGGCATGTTAGCACCTTCACATACTGCAATACATCCGTTTGCAACAAGTGCTTTTGCATCTTCAAGGTGAAGCTCATTCTGTGTAGCACATGGAAGAGCGATGTCAACTTTAACATTCCATACTCCTCTTCCTTCATGGTACTCTGAATTCGGACGGTACTTCTTGTACTCTGTAAGTCTTGCACGGTTAACTTCTTTGATTTCTTTAAGAGCTGCAACATCGATTCCTTCTGGATCGTATACCCATCCTGTAGAATCACTTACTGTAACAACCTTAGCTCCGAGTTCCTGTGCTTTCTCAGTTGCGTAAATTGCAACGTTACCTGCACCAGAAACTGCAACTGTCTTACCTGCAAGCTCAATACCATTGAGTTTCAGAAGTTCGTCTGTCAGATACAGAAGACCATATCCTGTAGCCTCTGTACGAGCAAGAGATCCACCATAGGAAAGTCCTTTTCCTGTAAGAACTCCTTCATATACTCCACGGATTCTCTTGTACTGTCCGAACATATATCCGATCTCTCTTGCGCCTGTACCAATATCTCCTGCTGGAACATCAGTATCAGCACCAATATATTTGCAAAGTTCTGTCATAAAGCTCTGGCAGAATGCCATAACTTCTCTGTCAGATTTTCCCTTAGGATCGAAATCAGATCCACCTTTACCTCCACCGATTGGAAGTCCTGTAAGGGAGTTTTTGAAAATCTGCTCAAAACCGAGGAATTTGATAATACCAAGGTTTACAGATGGATGAAGACGAAGACCTCCCTTGTATGGTCCAATCGCACTGCTGAACTGTACACGGTATCCTGTGTTAACCTGTACCTGACCCTTGTCATCTACCCACGGTACACGGAACTTAATCTGTCTCTCAGGCTCTACCAGTCTCTCAAGAAGAGCTTCTTTACGGAATTTTTCTTCATTTGCTTCAATCACAACACGAAGAGACTCCAGTACCTCTTTTACTGCCTGATGGAATTCCGGCTCAGCAGGATTCTTCTTTACAACTAAATCAATCACTTCATCAACGTATGACATCTTAATTACCTCCTAGAATAAATAGATTGGGATTCGTATCTCCCTGATACTATTGTATCTTTCGTCAACTAATGTCTTTTCTAAAACAAGAAAAACAGACTGACAAGCAATCTGTTACCCCAGACACCGTTGTCTACTCGTTTATTTTATAAGCTAAATGAAAGATTGTCAATCATTAATTGCATTATTTTAAAGTTTTATCACTTTAAGTTGATAAAACTGCATGAACTAATGTATCAAATTGCAATTTTCAGCATATTTAAGGTTATATGTCAAGTAAACAGATAGGAAAATGGTGGTTTTTATATGTTAGGAAAGAACTTTCCTAACATATAAAAAACAGAGTACTGTTTCCAGTACTCTGTCCATTTGCACATATTAGTTATATTTACGTTTTCTAGCAGCTTCAGATTTCTTTTTACGTCTAACGCTTGGTTTTTCGTAATGTTCTCTTTTACGAATCTCCTGCTGAATACCTGCTTTGGCACAGTTTCTTTTGAATCTGCGTAAAGCACTATCTAACGTTTCGTTTTCTTTAACGATTACATTTGACATAGTCTCACACCTAACCTCCCCTCCAGCCTTGTATTGTGCATCATACGACTGTTCGGGTATATTTATTGCACTGCTAATTATTATACCATAATTTTTTCTTCCGTCAACTCTTTTTATTCAAAAAAGTTAAGAATTTTGTATATTTTTATAAGTCAGGCTTTTGCAGCTTAATGGATCTGCTCTGCGAGGACTTCTTCTGCTTTCTCAAGTGCCTGTGCAATACCTGCCGGGTTCTTACCACCGGCCTGTGCCATATTCGGACGTCCGCCACCGCCACCACCGACAAGACCTGCGATCGCCTTCACAAGGTTACCTGCATGGGCTCCCTGTTTCATGGCACCATTTGTTACGGTTGCCATCAGACTTACTTTTCCTTCATTTCCGGATGCAAGAACAACCACGCCTTCTCCCAGTTTCTCTTTAAACTGGTCTCCCAGTTCACGAAGTTCATTCATATCAACTCCGTCAAGCTGAGCAGCAAGAAGTTTCACACCCTTCACTTCTTTTACCCGATCCAGGACATTGCCTGCTGCTTCCTGTGCCATTTTGCTCTTTAAGCTGTCCACTTCTCCCTTCAGAGCTTTATTCTCTGCCTGCAGATGTGTGATCTTCTCAGCCAGATTCTCAGGGGAAGCCTTTATAAGCTGGGCAGCTTCTTTCAGGAGATGCTCCATTTCTGCATAATACTTCATAAGACCGTCTGATGTCAGAGCCTCTATACGGCGTACACCGGCTGCCACACCACTCTCTGAGATAATCTTAAGTGCCATGATCTCAGATGTATTTTTCACATGGGTTCCTCCACAAAATTCAACTGAAAATCCACCCATGTCTACTACACGTACAACGTCACCGTACTTCTCGCCAAACAAAGCCTGAGCACCGGTCTTCCTTGCCTCTTCAATCGGCAGATTCTTTGTAACTACTTCAAGGGCATTCTGGATCTGCTCATTCACAATCTCTTCTACTTTCTTCAACTCTTCCGGAGTCACTGCGGAAAAATGAGTAAAGTCAAAACGAAGTCTGTCTTCATTTACAAAAGATCCAGCCTGCTCAACATGACTTCCAAGTACAGTACGAAGTGCTTTCTGAAGCAGATGCGTCGCACTGTGGTTTCTTTCAGTCAGAGCCCTGTTCTTTGCATTAACCTCCAATGTCACAGTATCACCGATCTTGATCATACCCTTTGTCACATGGCCGATATGTCCGACCTTTGTTCCTGCAAGGTGGATACAATCCTCTACAACAAACTCACCTTCTGCTGTCCGGATCACTCCCTTGTCAGCTTCCTGTCCACCCATCGTTGCATAGAACGGGGTCTGCTCAACAATGATCGTTCCCTTTTCTCCGTCAGACAGAGCATCCACGATCTCATCCTCTGTAGTCAGTGCGGAAACTTTTGAATCAAATGTAAGATGATCGTATCCTACAAATTCTGTTCCGATCTCTGCATCCAGTTCATCATAGACAGATACTTCTTTTCCTGTATAGGAATGAGTTCCGAATGTTCCCTCTGACTTGGCACGCTGTTCTTCCTGAGCCTTTTTGAAGCCTTCTTCATCATAAGTCAGACCTTTTTCCTCCAGGATCTCACTTGTCAGATCAATCGGGAATCCATAGGTATCATAAAGGCGGAATGCATTCTCGCCGGAGAGAACTTTCTCGCCCTTCTTCTCCATCTCAGCTTCCATATCTGCAAGGATCGCAAGTCCCTGATCGATCGTCTTATTGAAGTTCGCCTCTTCCTTTGCAATCACATTAAAGATAAACTCTTTCTTTTCTTCCAGCTCCGGATATCCGTCCTTTGATCCTTCGATCACAGTTGTAGCAAGTTCTACAAGGAACGCTCCCTCGATTCCGAGCAGCTTTCCGTGACGGCATGCACGTCTTAACAGACGACGAAGAACATATCCACGTCCGCTGTTGGATGGAAGGATTCCGTCTGAGATCATAAATGTCACGGAACGGACATGATCTGTAACGACACGCAGAGAGACATCTGTCTCGTGATCTGTTCCGTACTGTTTTCCTGAAAGGCGGCATACATGGTCACGCAGAGCCTTCATTGTATCGATATCGAACATGGAATCTACATCCTGTACGATACATGCCAGACGCTCCAGTCCCATACCTGTATCAATATTCTTCTGGATCAGATCGGTATAATTTCCATGTCCGTCATTATTAAACTGGCTGAATACGTTGTTCCAAATTTCCATATAACGGTCACATTCGCATCCGACTGTACATCCCGGTTTTCCACATCCATACTTTTCTCCACGGTCGTAATAAATCTCTGAACATGGACCACACGGGCCTGAACCATGCTCCCAGAAGTTATCTTCCTTACCGAAACGGAAAATACGCTCTGCAGGGATTCCCATCTTCTTATTCCAGATATCAAATGCTTCATCATCCTCTTCATAGACTGACGGATAAAGTCTGTCCGGGTCAAGTCCTACTACTTCTGTCAGAAATTCCCATGACCACTCGATGGCTTCATTCTTAAAATAATCCCCGAAAGAGAAATTTCCAAGCATCTCAAAAAATGTACCATGGCGTGCTGTCTTTCCTACATTTTCAATATCTCCTGTACGGATACACTTCTGGCAGGTAGTCACTCTTCTTCTCGGAGGGATCTCCTGTCCTGTAAAATATGGTTTCAGCGGAGCCATTCCTGAATTGATCAGGAGAAGACTCTTATCATTATGCGGTACTAAAGAAAAGCTCTTCATCACAAGATGTCCCTTGCTCTCAAAGAACTCCAAAAACATTTTCCTTAATTGGTTTACTCCGTATGGCTGCATACATCATCCTCCTCTTTTGCTCAAAAAGCCTAACTTAAAATATATCATAGCAGTCCACTTTTGTAAAGTGGCTCGACTGAACACCTTCTGTGCATAACTCAACTGAATACCTTCTGTGCATAATGTACGGACTGCATGGCATCTTTTCCATAAAAATCTGCTCCGATCATATCAGCATATTCCTGATTCAGCACAGCTCCTCCTACCATCACCAGGCAATCCGGGGCTTTTTCCCGCAACTGGCGGATTGTCTCTTCCATACTTACAACCGTCGTTGTCATCAGGGCACTCAGGCCAACTAAATGGACATCCTGCTCAAGAACCGTCTCAACTACCTTTTCCGGCGGAACATCTTTTCCGAGATCGATCACATCAAAACTGTAATTTTCCAGCAGGACTTTTACGATATTCTTTCCGATATCGTGGATATCTCCCTTGACTGTCGCAAGGATGACCTTTCCTTTTTTCTCCTGTACTTCCCCGCTCTGATCCATTCTTTCTTTGAGTACTGCAAATGCACTCTTTGCAGACTCTGCACTCATCAGAAGCTGTGGAAGGAATACAGTTCCTTTTTCAAATCCCTCACCTACATTGTTCAGAGCCGGGATCAGTTCTTCATTAATGATATCCAGTGCATCTTTCTGCTCTGCCAGTTCTGCCGTGATCGAACTGGCTTCTTCTTTCAGTCCTCTCTCGATCGCACTCTGCAATGTCATCGTATGCTTTCCGCCTGCTGCCTGTACCGGAGTCGTTCCCGGCTGCTGTGCATACCTTGCAATATATTTCTCACAGTTACTGTCCAGAGCCATCAGGGCATGAAATGCATACCATGCTTTCATCATATCCTCTGAACCCGGATTGATGATTCCCACGCTCAATCCATTCTGCATTGCCATGGTATAGAAAATGGAATTGACGATCGGACGGCTTGGAAGTCCGAATGAAATATTAGATACTCCCAGTACCGTGCAGACTCCAACTTCATCCCTGAGCCTTCTCAGTGTCTCCAGCGTGATCTTTGCACCTTCCGGTTCAGAACTAATGGTCATTGCCAGTGCGTCAATGACGATATCTTTCTTTTCGATCCCATACTTTGCCGCTTCTGCAATGATCTTCTTTGCAACCTGCACTCTTCCCTCGGCATCTGCCGGGATTCCGTTCTCATCCAGTGCAAGTCCGATCACGACTCCTCCGTATTTCTGGATCAGTGGAAATACTTTGTCCATAGACTCCTGCTTTCCGCTGACAGAATTGACCATCGCCTTTCCATTATAAATCCTTAACGCACCCTCCATCGCTTCCACATCAACGGTATCAATCTGAAGCGGAAGACTTGTAACGCTCTGAAGTTCCTGCACCACTTCTTTCATCAGTGCCGGTTCATCAATATCCGGGAGTCCCACATTCACATCCAGAATATGTGCCCCGTTATCCTGCTGGGTAATCCCCTCTCTTAAGATATAATCCAAGTCATGCTCTTTCAGTGCCTGCTTAAACCGCTTCTTTCCGGTCGGATTGATACGCTCACCGATGATCTTTGATCCCGTACCGAGAAAGACACTCTGTCCATAGGACGATACCATGGTAAAGTTCTTTTTTTCTACCGGCTTTATCGGGATCATACGGCAGGCATCTGCCATCGCTTTGATATGATCCGGCGTCGTTCCGCAGCATCCACCGATGACAACAGCTCCCATTTCCACAATTTTCTTCATGACTTCCGCGAACTCTTCCGGTGAAACATCATAATAAGTCTGCCCGTTCTTCTGCTTCGGAAGTCCTGCATTTGGCTTTACAATAACAGGCAGGGAAGAATATTTTGTGATCTGTTCCAGAATTGGAATCATCTGTTCTGGTCCCATTCCGCAGTTGATCCCGAATGCGTCCACCCGCAGTCCTTCCAGCAATGCCACTACTGATGGCACATCCGCACCTGTCAGAAGCTTTCCTCTTTCATCAAAGATCGTGGTCGCAAAAACAGGAAGCGACGTATTTTCTTTTGCTGCAAGAACCGCAGCCTTCAGTTCATACGTATCGCTCATCGTCTCGATATGGATCAGGTCAGCTCCTGCTTTTTCTCCATAGATCATCACTTCTTTATAAGCTTCATAAGCAGTCTCAAAATCCAAATCTCCCATTGGTTTCAAGAGCTTTCCGGTCGGACCGATATCCAGTGCAGTATAGATTCTCCGTCCATTTCCCGCCTGTTCTGCTGCAGCCTTTACATGGCCGACTGCAGCATTGACAATCTCTTCCAGAGAATATGCATCATCATGAAACTTTAATGCGTTTGCACCAAACGTATTCGTCAGTACAATGTCACTTCCAGCTTCAATATATTTTCTGTGGATCTCACGGATTTCTTCCGCGTGCAGCAGATTCCATGTCTCCGGGAGTTCTCCCGGCTGCAGTCCACGCTCCTGTAACAGCGTTCCCATTCCTCCGTCAAAATATAATAACTCTTTTCCCAGCCGTTCTCGTAACATCTGTCTTTATCCTTCCTGCCTTTTCTTTGTATCTGTTCCCGGCTTCGCCTTTCGGCTGCCTTCATATCCTTTTACTTTTGTTGCCTTACCTGCGGTATGCACAGTCCTTTTTTCCACAGGCTTCACAGCCTGAGATCGGGCATCTTTCTTTCTCTGTGCTGATCCCTATGATCGCAGTCACAGACTTCGTCGGACTCATCATATAGCTGTCTGTCATCGTAAGACCAATCTTCTTTGCACAATCCAACATCCTCATGATCGGCTCCTGGAACTCGATCGGGAAGTCCCCATATCCAGGGCTGAACCTTGGCCGAAGATACAATCCACTTTTTTCCAGCTCTGTGCTGATCTTTTTCTGCTGTTCATCACAATACTCTTCCAGCTCTGCAGCAGCACATGCCTGGAGTACAACCGCCCTTGCCATATCGGTAAGAGATACCCGGCGGATCAGCCTGTCCGCCCCGGCTCCCAGTGTCGCCCCAAACAGAACAACCTGTCCGCATCCTTTGAGGTTTCTCAACAGACTTTTACTCTGTATTTCCATTGTCCCGACCCGCAATAAGCCATCCACACTATGATCCAAATCAAAAATGCGGTAGACGAATCTCGGACTTGCTTCCCTGTTCAGATCGTCAAAAGACGCTTCGATCAGTTCATAAGTCCTTTCGTCTGCCGCATTTCGTCCGAACCCCAGATAGCGAATTGCCTCACGTCTCTTTTTGTCCATCTCACTCATCTGGTATTTCACTTTCTTAACACTTAATGATTTCAGAAATATTGCTCATGATCTTGGTTGCGACTTCCGGTTTGTTCATAGAATAAATATGGATATTTTTTACTCCATTTGCCAGAAGATCAATGATCTGATCCGTTGCATAAGCAATTCCCGCCTGCATCATTGCTTCCGGTGAACTTCCGAAACGGTCAAGCAATGCAAGAAATCTTCTTGGAAATACAGTTCCTGAAAGCTCCTGGCTTCTCTTCATCTGAGCCGCACTTGTGATCGGCATAATCCCCGGGAGAACCGGGACTGTGATCCCGGCTTCCCTGATCCTGTAAAGGAAATTATAATGGATATCATTGTCGAAGAACATCTGCGTTGTAAGGAAATCAACACCGCAGTCCACTTTCTGTTTTAAAAAGCGGATATCATCTTCCTTATGCTCATTCTCCACATGACCTTCCGGATAGCACGCTGCACCGATACAGAAATCTCCCTGTTTTCGGATCTCCTCCACCAGCTCATATGCATAATGGAAACGGTCTCCATCCGGGAACTTCATTCCCTCCGGGATGTCTCCACGCAGAGCAAGAATATTCTCTATGCCAAGCTCCTTTAAATTCCGGATCACCTCACGCACTTCTTCTTTTGTGGAAGAAGCACAGGTCAGATGTGCAAGACTGAGTACGTGCAGATCGTCCTTGATATGGGATGCGATCTTCGCTGTATTCTTACTTGTACCTCCACCTGCTCCGTACGTCACACTGATGTAAGATGGATCCAGCTTTGCGATCTCATCCGTCGCACGCTGCACATTTGCAAACCCCGCATCCGTCTTCGGTGGGAACACCTCAAAAGATATATTTATTCTGTCTTCATTCAATCTGTCAATGATCTTCATCTGGTTGTAAACTCCTTTTATTCTCCTATCAGGCTCTTGTAAAGCTCTTCATACTGTCGTGCAGAATTCTGCCATGAGAAGTCCTGGCTCATTGCACGTTCTACAATCTTATTCCAGTCTCTCTTTTTATCATAGTAAATCCGCTCTGCATAACGGACTGTATTCAACATCTCATGTGCATTATAATTCGTGAAACTGAAACCTGTTCCTGTCTTTTCAAACTCATTATAAGGCTCAACAGTATCTTTCAGTCCTCCTGTCTCTCTGACGATCGGCAGTGTACCATAACGCAGACTCATCAGCTGGCTCAGTCCACATGGTTCAAATAAAGACGGCATCAGAAATGCATCACATCCTGCATAGAACCGGTGGGAAAGATCATCCGAATAGAAAATATTCGCAGAAACCTTTCCTGAATACTTCCATGCAAAGTGGCGGAACATATTCTCATACTTCGGGTCTCCCGTACCAAGCACTGCGATCTGTACCGCATCCTGGCACATCTCATCCATCATATAATCGATCAGGTCAAATCCCTTCTGGTCTGTCAGACGGGATACAATTCCGATCAGCATCACATGGCTGTCCTGATCCAGTCCCAGTTCTTCCTGTAATGCCATCTTATTTGCCGGCTTGTTCCGCCTGAAATTGCTAATATTAAAGTTCTTTGCAAGACGGTAGTCTGTATCCGGATTCCAGTCATTATAATCCAGTCCGTTGACAATTCCCCACAGGTCATTGGCTCTGGCATTCATCAGGCCTTCCAGTCCCTCACCATAGAAAGAGGTCTTGATCTCTTCTGCATAGCTGCGGCTTACCGTTGTCACTTTATCTGCGTAAACGATACCGCCTTTCAGAAGGTTTGCATCCTTATATGCCTCCATTTTATCCGGTGCAAAATAATAATCCGGCAGCCCTGTAATTTTCTGTACTGCTTTTGTATCCCATACCCCCTGGAACTTCAGATTATGTATCGTCATGACCGTCTTGATGCCTCTGTAGTACTCTCCAAGGTATCTGAAATTGTCCAGATAAACCGGAATCAGACCGGTCTGCCAGTCATGACAGTGGATCAGCTCCGGCCGGAACCCGATCACCGGAAGGATACTCAGCACTGCCTTTGAGAAGAATGCAAACTTCTCGATATTCCACTTCGGATCGCCATCATACGGTGCAAATCCTGAAAAATAATACTCATTATCAATAAAGTAAAATGTCACACCGTCGTGTACCAGTCTGAAAATCCCCACATACTGGCTCTGTCCGGCAATATCCATGTAAAAGTTTGTAATATACTCCAGCTTTTCTTTCCATTCCTGCTTCATGCACATATATTTCGGAATGACAACCCGTACATCATACTTCTCCTTATCAAAATCCTTCGGGAGCGATCCCACAACATCTGCAAGGCCTCCGGTCTTAATAAAAGGAACACATTCTGAAGAAGCAAATAAAATATTTTTCATATTACTATCCTCCGTTTTTCGCTTACGCCGCATTTTCCGACGATGAATTACAAATATTATACCGCATTTTTTCTGTAATGCAAAGTATTTTCCAGTATTTATCCCCTATTTTCCATGCTTATATTCCAGTTGGATCGTATCCGCGATCAATGCGATAAATTCCGAATTTGTAGGTTTTCCTTTTCCTGTACTGACTGTATAACCGAACAGTTCATCCAGTGTATCTAATTTTCCACGGCTCCATGCCACCTCGATAGCATGCCGGATTGCCCGTTCGACCCGGCTTGATGTCGTCTGATATTTTTTAGCAACGGTAGGATAGAGAATCTTCGTGATCGCATTCAGGACATCCATGTCTTCCACTGCCATCATGATCGCATCCCGCAGATAATGATATCCTTTGATATGTGCCGGAATCCCGATCTCATGCAGCATATTGGTCACTCTGTTCTCCAGATTTTCTCCTCCCGGAGTCTGCCCGGTCACCAGTTCTTCCGGTCTGCGTTCTGTTCCGTGAGTCATTTTTCTTACGAATTTGATCCGTTCCAACAACATTCTGTTATTAAACGGTTTCATAATATAGTAATTTGCACCTTTATTAAAAGCATCTTCTGTAATCTTTTCCTGTCCCACCGCTGTAATAACAATAAAATATGGACGTTTACTGACACTTTTATCCTGATTGATCTGATCCATGACAGTCAGTCCGTCCATTTTCGGCATAATCAGGTCGAGAAGAACCACATCAGGATTTTTTTCTTTAATGATCCGACACATCTCCTCACCATTTTTCGCCTTTCCGACCAGATCCAGTTCCTGATCCGTCCCGATCACCTTTTCCAGCAGATCTAAGATTTTCTGATTATCGTCAGCGATGGCAACACTCAAATGATTCATTCTCTTCTCCCCTTCAGGTCATGAGAACTTCTTTTGAAAACGCCACTCGCTTATTATATTCCCCTGCACCTTGCAGAATCAAGCAGATTTTGTAGCAGTAATTCGACAGCGTTCTCGACGATTCTCGTCATTTCAACTGTTCCAGCATTGTTTCCGCAAAAATGCCGTAACCTTTTGTCGAATCCATGACAAATACGTGCGTCACCGCCCCGATCAGTTTTCCGTTCTGAAGGATCGGACTGCCGCTCATCCCCTGAATGATTCCTCCGGTTTTTTCAAGCAGTTCTTCATCCGTCACCCGGATCATCATTCCTTTATTGATCTCTGCAGTTTCCTGATCCACCTTCATCACTTCAATGTCAAATTCCCTGACTTCATCTTCCAGAAAACACCTCATCTTTGCCGGTCCTGTCACGATTTCCTCTTTTGCCGCAGTTTCAACCAGTTCTTTTTTTCCAAAAAGCTCCTCGGTTTTATCCAGTCTGCCATAAATCCCTGCATCGGTATTTTTTTCGATCGTTCCAAGCAGATTATGGCGGTTATAGACGATCATTCCTTCCATTGTTCCCGGATTTCCACTGCTTCCTTTTACCACATTCTGAATCGTTGTCCTGTAAAGCTTTCCTCCGGAAATTTCCATCAGTCCATTTGTATCTGTATCATGAATCCCATGTCCCAAAGCTCCGAACTCATTCTGTTCTGTCAGAAATGTAACCGTTCCAAGACCCTGTACATTATCCCTCACCCAGATTCCCAGCTTATATTCACCGGCCGCGGTCTCCACTGCCTGCAGAACGATCTTTTCCAGTTTTCCCCCTCTCCTTACTGTCAGTTCCACCTTCTCACCGGAAAGCTTTTCCAGTTCTTTCAGCAGTTCTTTTTTTCCACAGATTTCTTTCTGATTGACTGCTTTGATATAGTCTCCGCTTTTCACCATTCCCTGTGCCGGTTCGTACATTTTCCCATCGATTCCTTTTATCTGCTGCGTATCAAGAATCAGTACTCCGTCCGTTTCCATATAAATTCCTGCCGGCATACCTCCCACAGATACTTTTTTCGTCTGCACTACTTTCGTCTGTGCCTGGGTTTCCCTGCTTTCCGGGAAATATTCTGCCGCCGCACTTCCGACGGAAAAGCCCAGTCCCACAGCCAGAAGAAAACTGCACACCACAGTCATCCATCTGGAAAGTTTCTTTTTTATCGTCCGGTTTTTTAATTTTTTATCCCACATAAGATCACACCTCTTTCGCCAACAAAAAACGGATACATCTTCTGTATCCGCTTTTAGTATGTGATCCTGTCGTGCTTTTCACACTGGGATTATCTTTCACACTTTGCCAATTCTTTCAATTCTTTTGCACTTTCCATGACACGTTCCGTCACATTTGCTCCACCGAGAAGTCTTGCCAGTTCTTCCACGGATGCAGCTTCATCCAGCATCTCAACATCTGTCCGCACCGATGTTCCTTCTGCTTTTTTTCTGATCAGGAAATGGTGATCTGCAGTAGCTGCGATCTGCGGCAGGTGAGTAATACAGATGACCTGTCTGCTCTTTCCGATCAGTCGGAGACGATCTCCCACTTTTCCTGCCGTAATGCCGGATATTCCTGTGTCGATCTCATCAAAGATCAGTGTCGGTGTATCTTCTTCATCTGCAAGTACTGTCTTCACCGCCAGCATCACACGCGAAATCTCACCGCCAGATGCCACACTTCCCAATGGTTTCAACGGTTCTCCCGGATTCACTGAAAGATAAAATTCTGCCTCATCCTTTCCATTTGAACTGTATTTTTCTGCCTCAGAAATCCGGATCTCAAATCTCGAATCAAGAAAATTCAGTTCTTTCATCTGACCACAGATCTCTTCTGCGAACTTTTTAGCCGAACGCTGCCGAACCTGACTCAGCTTTTCCGCCATCTTTTTCATTGCGTTAAAAGCATCCTGCTGTTCTTGTTCCAGGTTCTGCATGAATGTATCATAATCTGCCAGTTCCTGTAGTCTTTGCTTTTTTTCATCACAATATGCAAGAACAGCTTCAATAGATCTTCCATATTTTGCCTTTAAATGATTTAAAAGATTCAGACGATCTTCTGTCTCACGGAATTCTTCCTCTGAAAACTCAAAACTTTTTGCATATTCCGATAACTCCCGGTTAAAATCATTCAACAGTCCATCAAGCTGTGTAAGCTGCTCATACAGTCTGCTCCCCTCTTCATCAAAATCTGCTGCCTCCTGAAGGCTTCGGATTCCACGGCTGATGAGATCACTTGCATTCCCGGAAGCGGCCTCCCCTGTATAATGGTATGTCTCAGCTACTGCTTCTGTCACTTTCCTGCTCTCTGTCATTTTCCGGTAAAGTTCTTCCAGCTCTTCATCTTCTCCCACAACCAGTCCGGCTTCTTCAATCTCCTGTGCTTCAAATTCAGCAAGGGAGAGTTCTCTCCTTCTGGTTTCCTCATCCATGGTCAAGCTTTCAGTCCTCTTTTTCAGTTCATTCCATCTGCGGTACATTTCAGCCATCTTTTTCTTTAAAGGAACGATCTTTTCTTTTCCATACAGATCCAGAAGCGTCAGGTGATTTTTTTTGTGGAGCAGTGTCTGATTATCTCTTTGTCCATGGATATCAATCAGCATACTTGCAACATCTTTCAATATCCCGGTATTCACAGTCTCTCCGTTGATCTTGCTGATACTGCGACCTTCCATCAGCCGCCTGCTCAGAGTCAGAAACCCGTCTTCAGGATACAGGTTCATCTCTTCCAGATGCTTTTCGATCTGTTCATCTTCGATCTTAAAAGTCAGTTCCACAAGTCCGCTCTTTGTCCCGTTTCTGAGCATATCAGGACTGTACTTTCCGCCAAGAGCAAGATGGACTGAACCCAGCAGGAGAGACTTTCCTGCTCCTGTCTCTCCTGTCAGTATATTCAGTCCCTCACCAAACTCCACTTCCGTCTCATCGATCAATGCCAGATTTTTTACATACAGATTCTGTAACATATTCAACACCTAATCCTTCTTGGACACAATCTTTCTGATCTTGTCCATGACTGTCACTGTATCTTCTACTGTACGGATTGCACACATAATCGTATCATCGCCGGCAATGCAGCCCACCACTTCATTCCATTTCATTGCATCCACCGCAACTGCAACTGCCATTGCCATTCCTGATACCGTCTTGATGACAAGAATATTCTGTGCCATATCCATTGACATATATCCGTCTCTTAGTACCCGGATATATTTTTCGCTCATTCCATCTTCATCCTGACGATGGATCACGTATTTCTGCTTTCCTCCGTTGAGTGACACTTTCGTCAGCTTCAGATCCCGGATATCTCTCGATACCGTTGCCTGAGTCACCTTGAAGCCGGCATTATTCAGATATTCTGCCAGTTCCTCCTGCGTCTCAATGTCGTATTGGCTGATAAGTTCAATAATCTTTGCATGTCGGCTTACTTTCATTTCTTAATTTCCTTTCATTTTTTCACGCATCGTCTTCATGAAGCTTTCTTTGCTCAGTTTAATAAGCTTTGCCGTCTCCTCCGCTCTCCTGATACAGACGCGGTCTCCCGATACCAGCTTTCTCCGGACTGCACCGTCATAACACAAGGCTACTTCCTCCTGTCTGCCGTATCTTCCCGGACAGACTTCCACCTCGATCACATCTTCTGCCGAAAGCACTACACTGCTTGTATTCAACGCATGGGAGCAGATCGGAGTAATGACGATAATACTTGCCGTTGGTTCTACAACAGGACCTCCCGCTGAAAGGTTATATCCGGTACTTCCGGTGGGAGTCGAAATAATCACTCCGTCTGCAAGATAAGTATTCAAAAGCGTTCCATTGACATAGACATTAAACTGTACGATCCTGATATTTCCTTCCCTCGTCAGCACAATATCATTCACCGCAAGATCTCTTTTTTCATCTCCCGCCACACCTTCCAGCATCATCCGCAGTTCGATCGCTGCGTGTTCTTCTCCGCACAGTCTGTCGATGGCATACTGATAATCCTTCAATTCTACTTCTGCAAGATATCCCAGTGTCCCGAGGTTGATCCCAAGCAAAGGGAGTTCCTCACCTTCCAGATCCCGGATTGCACGGATCAGCGTTCCGTCGCCTCCGAGTACCAGTCCACATTCCACGTCGGACGGCACTGTCCCCGGAAGGATATGACCCTCTTCATCCTTTTTTGCAAGTGTCCATTTCTTCCCTTTCTGCTCAATATAATTGCAGATTTTATCCGTAACCGCATAGTCTTTATCTTTTAATATATTCGTTATGATATAAAATGAATCCATGCTTTATCCCCACTTATTTTGCCAACGTATCGAATGCACTGTCCACGACCGTCTCCAGATTCTGTGCCAGGATCTTTCCCGGAAGTTCCTGCGTCTTCTTCAGATGCACCAGATATTCAATATTTCCCTCCGGTCCTTTGATCGGTGAAAATTCAATCTCAAGAATATCAAATCCGATAGACGCTGCATAGGAAGTCACTTTTTCGATTACTTCATGGTGCGTGCTTTTTTCTCTCACGACTCCTTTTTTCCCGACCTTTTCACGCCCTGCTTCAAACTGTGGTTTAATCAGGGCTACGATTTCTCCGTCTTCTGTCAGATAATCCCGGATCGGCTCTAACACTTTTGTCAGCGAAATAAAGGAGACATCAATGGAGGAAAAGTCCACCGGTTCTCCGATATCTTCCGGTGTCACATAGCGGATATTGGTCTTTTCCATGCAGACTACCCTTGGATCCTGACGCAGTTTCCAGTCCAACTGCCCCCGTCCGACATCGATTGCAAACACCTTTACAGCTCCGTTCTGCAGCATACAGTCCGTAAAACCGCCAGTAGAAGATCCCACATCCGTACAGACTTTTCCTTCTACACTGACATCAAAATTTTTAATTGCTTTCTCCAGCTTCAGACCGCCTCTGCTGACATACGGCATGACATGCCCTCTCACTTCAATCTTTACATCTTCCGGGAAAGTGGTTCCTGCCTTGTCCTCTCTCTGATCTTCTACGAATACATTTCCAGACATAATGATCGCTTTTGCCTTTTCCCTGGACTCTGCAAGATTCCTTTTTACAAGTAATACATCTAAACGTTCTTTCATTTTTAATCTTCCTTTATCATCAGATAATCTTCTTTTATCTGTGCCACAATGGTCTCCTGATCCAGTCCCACTTCTTTTCGCAGGACTTCTACATTTCCATGCTCCACATAATCATCGGAAATTCCGATCGTCCGTACCCGGGTCTTCTCACCACTCTGCATCACGTACTGGACAACCTGCTCACCGAAACCACCCGCCAGCACATTTTCCTCAATCGTCACGATCAGTTGATGATCCCTGCAAAGATCACGGATCATCTCTGTATCCAGCGGCTTTGCAAATCTTGCATTGATCAGGCTGCAACGATATCCTGCTTCTTTCATTGCCTTCCATACAGACTCTCCCAGTTCTGACATATGTCCTATGAAAAGGATCGCAATCCCGCTTTCACGGCAGATCACTTCACTTTTTCCATAAAGAATCGGGGTACGGAACTCTTTCAGCCCCTCATAAGCCTCTCCTCTTGGATACCGCAATGCAACCGGATACGGAAAATCAACAGCAAAACGGACCATATCTGCCATTTCCCATCGGTTCTTTGGTGACATAACCGTCAGATTCGGAATCTCCAGAAGAAATGACAGGTCAAATACTCCCTGATGCGTCTCTCCGTCACTGCCTACAAGTCCGGCACGATCCACGGCTATAAAAACCGGCAGATTCTGAAGACAGACATCATGGATCGTCTGGTCAAAAGCCCTTTGCAGGAAAGAGGAATATACCGCAAAGACCGGTTTCATCCCGCCTGCTGCCAGTCCTGCCGCAAAGGTCATCGCATGCTCCTCTGCAATGCCGACATCAAAAAATCTCTGTGGGAACATCTTTGCAAATCTTGCCAGCCCCGTCCCGTCTGCCATCGCCGCAGTGATCGCTACCACCTTTTCATCCTGCTTTCCGATATCTGCAAGTACTTTTGAAAATACATCTGTATAAGAATCTGTCGCCTTTTTCCCTACCGCTGTTCCACTTGGGATATCAAATGGTCCTGTCCCATGAAACCTGGACGGATTTTCCTCAGCCGGTACATATCCTTTTCCCTTTTTCGTCATCACATGAACCAGCACCGCATGGTCAACCCGCTTCGCCTCATTTAAGATCCTTGTCAGCTTATGGATATCATGTCCGTCTACCGGGCCTAAATACGTGATCCCCATATCTTCAAAAAACATCCCCGGAACAAACAACTGCTTGATCCCGCTTTTTGTCCTTTTCATATGGTAAATGATCCGATCTCCCTTTCCTGGGATCTTTTTCAGCGTATCTTCCACACCTTTCTTCAGCCCTGTATAAGCCTGTGCCGTACGCAGTCCATTGAGATACTGGGACATTCCTCCCACATTTTCAGAAATGGACATATTATTATCGTTGAGGACAATGATAAAATTACTTTTCAGTCTGCTTGCATTGTTCAGTGCCTCGTATGCCATTCCTCCGGTCATAGAACCGTCTCCGATGATCGAAACCACACTGTGGGTTCCGCCCTGAAGTTCTCTTGCCGCCACATATCCAAGTCCTGCGGAAATAGAAGTAGAACTATGCCCTGTATCAAAGGCATCACATTCGCTCTCTTTTCTTTTTGGAAATCCACTCATTCCCCCGTATTTTCTCAGTTCATCAAACCCTGCTTTTCTCCCCGTCAGCAACTTATGCGTGTAAGCCTGATGTCCTACGTCCCAGATCAGCTTATCCTGTGGAAGATCAAAGACAAGATGAAGTGCCATCGTCAGTTCCACAACCCCCAGATTCGATGCCAGGTGACCTCCGGTCACACTGATCTTCTCGATCAGAAACTGTCGGATCTCATCTGCAAGCATAGTAAGTTCCTCGGGACTGAGATTTTTTATATCATTTTCCTTATGGATCTTCTCAAGTACCATCAGGATTCCTCCTTTTATTTTTCCCTGTATACCAGAGATTTTAGTAATTCTTCAAGGAAATCATCCTTCGCCGGGAACTTCCGCAGCAGATCCACCGCCTCCTGCGTCAACCGTTCCACATCCTCATGTGCCTTTTCAATCCCTTTCCAGGTCACATACGTCGTTTTTTCGTTCTTTTCATCACTGTGAACCGGCTTTCCAAGCAGTTCCGTCGTACTGGTCACATCCAGAATGTCATCCTGGATCTGGAATGCCAACCCGGTCTTTCCTGCGATCTGCTCCATCCTGCTGACCTGCCCTTCCTCTGCACCTGCAAGAACTGCACCTGCCATCATAGAAGCCTCGATCAATGCACTGGTCTTCAGCCTGTAAATAAAATCCAGTACTTCGCCTGATACAGCTTTTCCTGATTCCTGCACATCCACGACCTGTCCACCGATCATTCCGTAAATTCCTGCCTTATCCGCAAGGATCTTCAATGCTTTTCCAATCCTTAAAGCATGCTCCGACTCCTCTTCAAAAGCCCGGCAGGCAGTCTCAAATGCATAATTAAGCAACGCGTCTCCTGCAAGGATTCCCATATCTTCACCATATACAATATGCGTTGTCTTTCTTCCGCGTCTGTATTCATCATTATCCATTGCCGGCAGATCATCATGCACCAGGGAATACGTGTGGATCATCTCAATGGCAGCCATAAACGGTTCGATTGCAGCTCCTTCTCCGCCAAACAGTCTGTAACTCTCCCACATCAGCATGGGACGGAGACGCTTTCCACCTGCCATCAGACTATACTCCATGGCCTCCATGATCGTCCTCTGATATCCTTCTTTTTCAGGAAGATACTTTTTCAGGATCTTTTCTATTTTTTCTACTCTGTCCGTATACTCTTCTTTAAAATTCATGCTTTTCTCCATTCTCATCCAGTACAAGAATCTTCTTTTCCACTTCATTGATCGTCTGGTTGCATCTCCGGATCAGCTTCATTCCCTGATCGTACAACCCAAACGCCTCCTCCAGTGAAACATCCTCTCCTTCCAAAGTACCGATTACCTGATCCAGCCGGTCAAACATTTCTTCCAAATTTTCCTTTTTCTCTGTCCCCATCTTATGTCTCCTCTTTCTCAACGCCGGTCACTTCTGCCCGGATCCGTCCATCCGTCACATAGACCGTGATCTGTTCTCCCTGCTTTACATTACTGACTGTCCTGACATTTGCCCCCGAACTGTTCTCCACATAAGCATATCCCTGACTGAGCTTTTCAAGAGGAGATAATCCTTTCAGTCGTTCTGCCATAAGTCCCAGACGGTATTTTTCCTGCTCCAGTCTCCGCATCATTTCTCTTCTCAGCCGGTTCTCAGCATCTGCGGCGAACTGTCGCTGCTCATTTAACCGCTGCTGCGGATGATATGCCCGCATCCTGAGCGAATACTGCTCCAGTTTCTGTCTCTTCCGTTCCAGTATTAACTGCATAAAATGCAGCAGCCTCTCTTCCCGCAGCTTCAGGTTCTTTTTCATCTCCATGAAATCATACACCGCCAGTTCTGCGGCAGCAGAAGGAGTCGGTGCCCGCAGATCCGCCACAAAATCAATGATCGTTGTATCGGTCTCATGTCCTACCGCTGAAATCACCGGAACAGAACAGTCAAATACTGCCCTTGCGACTGCCTCTTCATTAAATGCCCAGAGATCTTCCATGCTTCCTCCGCCACGGCCCACAATCATGACATCCACCTTTTCTGCTTCCAGTGCATGGATTCCCTTTACAATACTCTCAGAAGCACCTTCGCCCTGTACCAGTGCCGGATACAGGATGATCTGCACAAAAGGATTCCTCCGCTTCGTAATATTGATGATGTCTCTGACTGCCGCCCCGGTCGGTGCAGTCACAACTCCAAGCCGCCGGATATACTTTGGGATCTTCTGCTTGTACTCCGGTGCAAACATTCCCATTTCCTGCAGTTCTTTCTTCAGAAGTTCAAAGCGTTCATACAGAAGTCCTACACCGTCCCGCACGATTTTTCTTGCATACAACTGGTATTTTCCATCTCTTGCATAGACATCCACCGCACCGAGTACAATGATCTGCTGACCTTCCTCCATACGAAAAGAAAGCCCTGACCTTGAGCCTGCGAACATAACGCAGGCAATCGTGCCGGACTCGTCTTTCAATGAAAAATATATATGCCCTGATGTATGGTATTTCAGATTCGATACCTCACCCTTTACATAGATACGGTTCAGCATGAAATCCTGGGCGAACATATTCTTAATATAAGAATTGACCTGTCTCACCGTATAGACATTTTTCATCCTGATATCTCCGTTCTGCATATACTGACTTACTTCGTCTCATCCCCGTCTGCAGAGCGTGCGATCTTTCCAAGTACCCCGTTGATAAAGGACGGACTGTCTCCACCGCTGAATCTCTTCGCCAGCTCTACTGCCTCATTGATGGCAACTCCGACCGGTACTTCCTCGTCCCACTTCATCTCATAGACAGCAAGTCTTAAAATGGCAAGATCTACCTTGTTCATCCGGGTAGTCTTCCATCCTTTTGCATACTGGTTGATCAGTTCATCAATCTCTGCAATATGACCTGCAACCGCCTCATATTTTTCCTGGATATAATCTTTATCTTTATCTGCCGCATTCTCAAGCGTCATGAAATAGTATTTCAGATGCTCCTGCATATCCTCTTCCCGGTTAAATTCTTCCTGAAATAACAGCTTGAAAATATGCTCGCGAAGTTCTGTTCTAATCATATTGATTCCTTTCCTTTGTAAGCCTACTCCTGATTCTCCATCTCTACGCCGGCCACTTTGATATTCACGTCTGCAACTTCAAGTCCTGTCATGTTCTCGATCGCATTCTTAACCTTTTCCTGCACTTTTCCTGATACTTCTACTACACTGTAGTTATACTTCAGATTCAGGGTCAGGGAAACGGTAACCACGCCTTCCAGCACATCTACTTTAACTCCCTTGGAAAGATTCTTCATCCCGAGTCTGCTGATCAGCTCATTCGTGATATTGCCCGCCATGGAGGCTACGCCTTCCACTTCTGTAGCTGCCAGGGCTGCAATGATCGCAACAACTTCATCTGCAATCTTTACTTCTCCCTTTCCTGCGTCATTCTGTATCGTATAAATATTTCTTTCGTCCTTTGCCATGTTCAAAACCTCCTGCATTGTCTGATTCTTTTTCCATTATAACAAATATCGTTCCGTTTGCAAAGAGGAATTATGACCGCCCGAACTCTGACAGGATCAGTCCTTTGTTTCTTTCCTCTGTCATACGGATACTCCATTCATGTGCAAAAAGCAGCAATGGACGGTCCTTCAGATCCTTGATCTTCTTCATATCTGAAGTTCCGCTTAAGTGATCCATATCCACATCTTCGTTTTCAATCCAGCGGATATACTCGTATGGCAGATTCTCCAGCCGGATCTCCACATTATACTCGTTGTTCAGACGGTATTTCAGCACATCAAACTGAAGCACTCCGACAACTCCGACAATGATTTCTTCCATTCCGGTATTATATTCCTGAAAGATTTGGATTGCACCCTCCTGTGCGATCTGGTTGATTCCCTTGACAAACTGCTTTCTTTTCATCGTATCGACCTGACGCACACGTGCGAAATGCTCCGGTGCAAATGTCGGGATTCCCTCATAAGCGAATTTTTCCTTTGAAGTCGTAAGGGTATCTCCGATCGAAAAGATTCCCGGATCAAAAACCCCGATGATATCTCCACCATAAGCTTTGGTGATCATCTTCCGTTCACTCGCCATCATCTGCTGCGGCTGAGAAAGACGGATCTCTTTTCCTCCCTGCACGTGGTAGACATTCATTCCTGCCTCAAACTCACCGGAACAGATCCGCATAAATGCGATCCTGTCACGATGTGCCTTATTCATATTCGCCTGAATCTTAAATACAAAAGCTGAAAAATCCTTTTCTTCCATCGGATCTATCTCCCCTTTATCCGACATACGCGGCAGCGGAGATGTGGTCATCTTCAGGAAATGCTTCAGGAATGTCTCTACTCCGAAATTCGTCAGTGCTGAACCGAAAAATACCGGAGAAAGCTGCCCCTTATCTACCAGCTCCTGGTCAAATTCCGCAGAAGCTCCGTCCAGAAGTTCGATCTCATCCGCCAGAATTTTCTTTGCATCTGCACCGATCAGTTTCTCTGTCTCAGGTGCATCAATCGGAACCATCTGAACTTCTCCCATGGCCGTTCCCTTTTTTGTATCTGAGAAAAGTTCTACTTCTTTCTTTGCCCGGTCATAAACGCCTTTAAAGGCCTTTCCCGAACCGATTGGCCAGTTCACAGGACAGGTGGCGATCCCCAGTTCTTTTTCGATATCATCCAGCAGCTCAAACGTATCTCTTGCTTCACGATCCATTTTGTTAATGAAGGTAAAGATCGGGATATGACGCATCACACATACCTTGAACAATTTTCTCGTCTGTGCCTCCACACCCTTGGATGCATCGATCACCATTACCGCAGAATCTGCCGCCATCAGGGTGCGGTAGGTGTCCTCCGAGAAGTCCTGATGTCCCGGTGTATCCAGGATATTGATACAATATCCGCCGTAATTAAACTGCAGTACCGAAGAGGTGACCGAAATACCTCTTTCCTTTTCAATCTCCATCCAGTCCGATACTGCATGCTTTGCCGTTGCTTTTCCTTTGACAGAACCTGCCTGATTGATCGCTCCTCCATAAAGCAGAAATTTCTCCGTCAGTGTCGTCTTTCCTGCATCCGGGTGTGATATGATCGCAAAGGTTCTTCTCTTTTTTATTTCATTCGTAATATCTGACATATGCTTATCTCCTATCGTCCAGGCCCCCGCCGGTCGGTTCTTCCGTATCCGTACGGGTGGCATCCAGTAGCTAGTGTATCACAAGTACAGCCATACGGCAAATAGTTTTCCCCGAAATTACTCCGGTGATCCCTTCGTACCCATTCATTCATGAATCGGTGTGATCACAATCCCTTCTGGTGATACTTCCGTCTTTCTTGTAAGGATTTCTTCAATCTTTGCCCTGTTGGCATCTGTCAGTTCTTCTGCCTTTACCACAACATCAACAGAATCATCCCCGATGCTGACCACCGCCTCGGAAAAGCCTTTTGCTGCCATCAGCGATTCTATGTCTGCTTCCAGCTCTGCCCTTTTGGTCAGTGCCACCATCTGATCGACTGCATCCTGCTTCTGCTCATCGCTGAGATTTTTATTATCAATGATTGACTGCAATGTTTCTTTACTTTGTGCCATAACCTGTTCTCTGGACACTTTTGCCTGTGCCACAGTAGTCTCAGCGGTTGTATTGGTCAGTACTGCTTCTCCCGGAGTTCCTTCTGTCTCAGAATCATTACTTAAAATATCCTCTGATCCGGTCGCCGTATCTTCTTCAGAAATATCCAGAAGTTCCTGGTTTGTCAGGTCCGCACTGGTCTGCGTCGTGTCGTCTTTTTCAGTTCCAAACAGCCTTCCTGTATAATTCAGATAGCCGGCTGCCGCAATCATCACCGCCAGTGCTGCAATCATCACCTGATTCTTTTTTAATCCCCGCTTCACTATGCTCCTCCTTTTATTCTGTGCCTGCCACATTGCGTTTCATTACTTTTATTTTATGTGCTTCCACCCCATATAATGCCTGAATCGCACCGGTTATATTCTGCACCACGACCGCGTTGTCACCCCCATCTGCGATCACGATCACTCCTTCTACTTCCGGGGAGAGTTTTTTGCTCACATAGGGAACCTGCGTTCCATCGGATTTCTGTTCATAAATGCTCGTTTTATCAGAGGAAGTTTCTTTTGTCATCCGCTTTCCGCCCTGACTGTCCTCTTCTTCCACAGACTGCCCGTCACTCTGCTGATCTTTTTCGACCACATTTTCTTCCGAAGACTTCAGCGTGATCATCACTTTTACATTCCCCACCCCCTCCACACACTGCAGGGCTTCTTCTGTCTTTTGTTCAAGATACCGCTCATATGATCCACGGTTTTCTGTGGTTGTCTCTGTTCCGGTCTCCGCATCTTCCGAATCTGATTTTTTCGGAAATGGCAGCACGATCACCAGCAACAGCAGTCCGGTCAGAAATAGAAGCAGCAGTTTTTTCCGAACCGGCAGTTCTTCCTTGTTCTCTTTTTTTCCGATCTTCTCCTTTAACCTGGCAAGCCACTCGTTATTCAATGCGAATTTCCTCCACTTCTACAGCCTGGGTTTCCGATACTTTTTTCTGGCTTTTTTCGTCTGCTCCTTCCTCTGATGTCTGATATTCCTCAGGCAGAATTTCTGTCAGATCAGCCGATTCATATAATTTTTGTAATAATTCTTTTTCTGCCTGATCTTCTTTTGCCAGATTTCCCTCATAAAGTTTTGTGATCATCCCGTCTGTTCCCGTCAGTTTCAGCATCGGTTCAAGGAAAAGCAGTAACAGAACCATTCCCGAAAAAAAGCGTACATATTTTCCATAATCTTTTCCTGGAACTAAATGCAGGATTACCGCACTCAGGACCAGCCATACAGAAAGATTCTGAATCCACTGATAAACCGTTCCCATTCATCTTCCCTCCTTTCAGGAAGTCGCTCCTGCGATCACCGCCAGTGTGATCAGGAAAAAAAGTGCCGTGTAAAGGAGAATCTGCAGCAGCAGTCCATATCCTTCACTCACCCCGCCAATACACGCTGTAATCCTTTTATCCGACACTGGCTGAACCATTGCTGCTACAAATTTATATATAAAAGCAAGCAGCACCAGCCGGATCACAGGAACTGCACAGACCATAACTGCGATCACCATTCCTGCTGCCCCGATCCCGTTTTTGATCAGCACCGCACTCCCAAGTGCTACCTCTGCCACTCCTCCCGTCACATCACCGATCCACGGGATCGCTTCTACTGTCCGGTTTACCGCACTTCGCTTCACAGTATCAATGGCAGGTGCAAGAAGTCCCTGAAGCACATTGATCCCGACCACACCTGCCAGCAATGTCTTCAGACACCAGGCAATTCCTTTTCTGATCAGATCCGCAAATTCTGACAGCAGATCCTCTCCCGTCAGATTGGAAAGAACCTGTATCATAACAAATACATGCACAATCGGCATCAGAAGTTCCAGGATCACCAGCTCTACTAAATAGATGATCCACAGTACAATATTATAAAATACCAGAGCCGAGGAACTGCCTGCAGCAAATGCAACTGCAAGAAAGTAACTGGGACATAACAGCTTCATAAATTCGGTCAGATAAGAAAGCAGTTGTTCTGTATCCTGCAACGTATGCTGAAAAGTTACAAGTGACAGGGTCATAAGCAGCATATAAAGAATATAGAAGCTGACTTCCGATACCTGCCGGTTCTGAAAGACGCTTGTAAAATTGTTGAACAGGGCAGCAGCTACTGCGATCAGGATCATATACACCAGTATTTTTTTATTCGTGCCGAACTGGTAAAAAACTGTTTCTTTTATAAACTGCACCACTGTACCAACTGTGGATCCTCCGTTTTCCGAGATCAGTTGCATAAGTATTTCCCGAAAAGAAAGCTTTTCATCCGGAAAAAGAGTTTTCATTTCCTGATCCAGTTTTGAAAAATCAAATTCTTCAAATAATGCCTCCTGCACCCGGTCTACCTCTTTTTCTGTATTTTCCGCAGCATAAATGACCTTGCTTCCAAACAGAAAAATCAAAATGGCAAGGAATACAGGAAAAAGCATCCTGATCCCCCGCCTCATCCCAAGAACCCCGTCATGACTTCCAGCAGAGTCTGAAGGATCGGAAGTCCCATCGCCAGAATCGTCAGCTTACTGAATATCTCAATCTGGGATGCGATGCTCTGATATCCTGCATCTTTGCAGATGCCTGAAGAAAATTCTGCAAGATAAGTGATCCCGATCATTTTCATCATAGTTCCGAAAAAACGCTGATCCACCTTAATATAATTCCCGATCCTGCCAAGTGAATCCACCGCATCTCTGAGCCTTTCCAGCATACAGCCAAATAAGAGCAGGCTCACAGCAACACTGATATAGACGGCATATTCTGATTTTCCACTTTTAAACTGCACTGCAAAAAGGACTCCCAGTACTCCGATCACTCCCACCTGCAACATACTCATTTTCTCCCCTCTCACAACATGAACAACTGCCGGATCGACTGAAACAGATCGTAAATATATGGAAGCACCCACGATAAGACCAGGATCAGTCCTGCAAGACTGGTCAGAAATGCCTGTTCATCTCTCCCGCTGTGCTTTAAGACCTGGCTCAGGATCGACACAAGGATTCCCACTGCCGCTATCTTAAAAATCAGATTGATATTCATATCCCCTCCCCTGTTCTACCACAGCAGAATGATCAGGAACAGCCCGCTCATTACGCCCAGCCAGTTGCCAATCTTTCTTTTTCCTGCCAGTTCTTCTCTCTGCTGCCTGATCATCAGATCCATCTGCTTCATGGAAAGTTCGATGGATCTTCCCATGGTCTCACGGTCTCCCTGCCCTAAAAATGCTCCAAAATCTCTGATCCATTCCCGGTGTTCTTTCTTCAGTCCGGCAGCTCCAAGATCCTTTTCCACGCATCCTTTCCATATTTCTGTGAAATCAGCGTCTGTTCTTTTCGCAGTCCTTCGTGCGGTATGTTCCAGCCAGCTTTTATATGGCTCTTTTATTTTCGCTGATACATCCATCAGAAGTTCCTGCAACGGTGCACCGGTATATTCCAGTTGTCCCCGGATCATCCCGGCAATATATCGCAGATATTCCATCTGCCTGAGATAATCTTTCAGTCCTTCCCCATAAAGATAGCCTGCTCCTGCAGTTGCCGTCAGCACGAAAATGCTCCCTATAAGTTTCTGCACAACACGCTCCCCCGTTCATCATAAATTCCCAGGATCTCACCGGGTCCTTTTTCATTTCCAAGCACCACGTATCTCTGGAACATCCTCCTGCGGATCAGGTCTCCCAGTACCGGCTTGTTGGATGCTTCATCCATGTTCAGTCCATGGACGCTTGCGATCATCCGGCAGCCACACTGCATGGCATATTCAATGGCATGGATATCCTCTACCGTTCCGATCTCATCCACTGCGATCACCTGTGGTGACATGGAACGGATCAGCATAATCATCCCTTCGGCCTTCGGGCAGCAGTCCAACACATCCGTTCTTGTTCCCAGGTGATTCTGTGCAATCCCGAGATAACATCCTCCCAGTTCTGACCGTTCATCCACAACCCCCACCGAACAGCCCTTCACATATTCATTTCCGTCAGAAATCTGTCGGATCAGATCCCGGATCAACGTCGTTTTGCCGCAGCATGGAGGTGAAATGATCAGTGTATGACACACCTGCTTATTCGCCACGATATAAGGGATCAGCCGATCCGCACATCCAAGTACTTCATGCGAAACCCTGATATTTAATGATGATATGTATTGTATATTTTTCACCCTTTCTTTTTCCATAATTACTTTTCCTGCCACGCCTACCCGATGACCTCCTTCCACTGTAACAAATCCCTGTCTCAATTCATTTTCATATGCATAGAGAGAATAATGGCTGATATAGTCCATTGTCTCTCTTAATTCCTCTTTTGTTACAATGTACGGTTCTGTTCCTGATCTTAATACTATCTCTTCTTTTCCCCGTACAACCCGCAGCGGCTGTCCAAGTCTCATCCGTATTTCCTGCAATTCTTCCGGCTTTGGGACTGTATTTAAAAGTACTTTTCTGATCCCGGCTGCAAGAATGTTCAGTATTTGTTCTCTTCTTTCCTGTCGTTCCATCTTGTCCACCCCTTTAAACAATATATGTGCAGGTTGTGGAAATATGCAGCAACGTACTGGCTCTTTTAAGAAAAATCTTCTTAAAAATAAAAAAGCTACCAGATTTTTCTCTGATAGCTTTCTCTTTATTTCAATACCAATTCTTCATTCAGTACTCTTTATTCTGCCACATCTTTCATACTGAAGCTGAATCTTCCCATTTTATCTTTTCCAAGGCATACGACTTTCACAACATCGCCAAGGCTTACAACATCCTCAACCTTTTCAACTCTGTTCTTGGAAAGCTTTGAAATATGGACCATGCCTTCCTTACCCGGTGCAAATTCCACGAATGCTCCAAATTCTTTAATGCTGACAACCTTTCCCTCAAAAAGCTGTCCTGCCTCGTAATCTGTTACGATCGTATGGATATATTTTGCAGCCTTCTCCATATTTTCTTTCTCTGTACCACAGATGGATACATTTCCGTCATCATCAATATCAATCTTTACACCGGTCTCTTCGATGATTGCATTGATCGTCTTTCCACGCTGTCCTACAACATCTCCGATCTTCTGCGGATCGATCTGCATCTGGATGATCTTCGGAGCAAACTCTCCAACTTCTGCCCTAGGCTCTGCGATTGCTTTGCTCATCACTTCATCCATGATATAAGTTCTTGCTTTCTTCGTCGCTGCGATTGCTTCTTCAATGATCGGTCTTGTCAGTCCGTGGATCTTGATATCCATCTGGATCGCAGTAATACCCTTATGAGTACCTGCAACCTTAAAGTCCATATCGCCAAAGAAATCTTCCAGTCCCTGAATATCTGTCAGAACCAGATAATCATCATCCGTCTCGCCTGTTACGAGTCCTGCAGAAATACCCGCTACAGCAGACTTGATCGGCACACCTGCTGACATCAGTGACATACTGGATGCACATACACTGGCCTGGGAAGTAGAACCATTGGATTCAAACGTCTCAGATACAGTACGAATCGCATACGGGAATTCAGCCTCACTCGGAAGTACCGGGAGCAATGCTCTCTCAGCCAACGCTCCATGTCCGATCTCACGACGTCCCGGTCCTCTGGAAGGTCTTGTCTCGCCAACAGAGTAAGACGGGAAATTATAATGATGCATATATCTCTTTGTTGTCTCTGTCTCATCCAGTCCGTCCAGTCTCTGTGCCTCAGAAAGCGGTGCAAGCGTTGTAACAGTACAGATCTGTGTCTGTCCTCTCGTAAACATTGCTGAACCATGAACTCTCGGAATCAGGTCAACCTCTGCTGCCAGCGGTCTGATCTGATCGATGGCACGTCCATCCGGACGCTTATGGTCTTTCAGGATCATTTTTCTTACGGTCTTTTTCTGGTACTGATATACAGCTTCACCCAGCTTTGCAAGCCATTCTTCATTGTCGGCAAATGCCTCTTCCAGCTTCTCAGTAATGACACGGATATTTTCTTCTCTTGTCTGCTTGTCGTCTGTAAATACAGCTTCTTCCATCTCTGCCGGAGTAACGATTTCCCGGATGGCATCAAATAATTCCTGCGGAACTGCGAAACTCCGATACTCGTGCTTTTTCTTTCCGCACTCTGCAACGATCGTATCAAAGAAAGCAATCACCTTCTGGTTCAGTTCATGTGCTGCAAAGATTGCCTCGATCATCTTATCTTCAGGAACTTCCTTTGCTCCTGCTTCGATCATGATTACTTTCTCTTTTGTAGATGCAACGGTCAGTGCAAGATCCGATACAACCTTCTGTGCGGCTGTCGGGTTAAATACAAACTCTCCATCTACCAGTCCTACCTGTGTCGTAGAGATCGGACCGTCAAATGGAATATCGGAAATACTTGTTGCCAGTGCGGCTCCGAGCATTGCTGTCAGTTCCGGGCTGCAATCCTGATCAACTGCCATAACGAGATTTTCCAGTGTTACATCATTTCTGTAATCCTTCGGGAACAGCGGACGCATCGGACGGTCAATAACACGGTCTGTCAGGATCGCATTCTCTGATGCCTTTCCCTCACGCTTATTGAAGCCTCCCGGGATCTTTCCTACAGAATACATTCTCTCATTGTATTCTACACTGAGCGGGAAGAAATCAATTCCGTCTCTCGGTTTATCAGAAGCTGTCGCTGTACATAATACAGTTGTATCACCATAGTGCATCAGAACTGCACCGTTCGCCTGCTTTGCCACGCGGTCAACATCCACACGCAGTGTTCTGCCGGCAAGTTCCATTTCAAACTTTTTAAACATATACCTTCTCCTTTGATCTTATTTCATTTCACTTTCTCTGTGGTCAGTCTCTCCTCCGAAACTACTGAAAAACCCATCATCCGCTTCCGGATCATACGCTTTTCAGTGGTCTCGGTCAGTATCCCTGTCCACAATCTTTTTTATTATATCATACCGTTGTTCCATTAGCAAATTATTTCTTTTACAAGCAATCTATTGAAAAATCTGCAATAAAACTGCAGAAACTTTACCGGGAAATCTATGGGAAACTTTACCGAATGGCAATGAAAAAGTTAAAAAAATACCGTCTGCACATTCATGCTGTACAGACGGTATTTTTATGTGGGCAATATGCCAGAGTCTGTGCCTTACAGCAAATCCCGGTGACCGATGCTTATCGGATCACGCGGACTCCGAGTACTCCTGAAACTCCTTCAATCTTTGCTGCCACTTCATCTGAGACTGTTCCATCTACATCGATTACTGTATAAGCATACTCCTTGCGGCTCTTATTCGTCATAAGAGCGATGTTCAGATCCTCCTGAGCAAGAAGCGTTGTAAACTGTCCGATCATATTCGGGATGTTCTTATGTAAGATCGTAATTCTTTCTGCGTCTCCTCTGACTCCTACATTGCAGTCCGGGTAGTTCACAGAATGTGTGATATTTCCATTTTCAAGGAAATCCCGGATCTCTGCTACAGCCATCTTTGCACAGTTATCTTCCGATTCTTCTGTGGAAGCTCCAAGATGCGGGATCACGATTGCTCCGTCTACACCTTTGATCTCCTGTGTTGCGAAATCTGTGACATAACGATGTACTTTTCCTGATTCAAGTGCCTCAACGATGTCCTTCTGATCTACAAGGACATCTCTTGCAAAGTTCAGGATCACGACGCCATCTTTCATCAGACTCATGGCTTCTTTATTGATCATACCCTTTGTATCTTCCAGTGCCGGAACATGAATCGTGATATAATCACACTCTTTATAAATCTCATCGGCAGTCTTCGCATGATGGATATTTCTTGAAAGTCTCCATGCAGAATCTACAGAAACATACGGATCATATCCGTAAACTTCCATTCCGAGATGAGTTGCCGCATTCGCTACAAGGACTCCGATTGCTCCAAGTCCGATCACTCCGAGCTTTTTGCCTTTCAGTTCCGTACCTGCAAATGCTTTTTTCTTTTTCTCGGCAGCCTTCGCAATATCGCCGTCTTCATCATATCCTTTTACCCAGTTGATTCCGCCGACAATATCTCTGGCTGCAAGCAGCATACCTGCGATCACCAGTTCCTTTACTCCATTCGCATTCGCTCCCGGAGTATTAAATACAACGATCCCTTCCTCTGCACAACGATCCAGCGGAATATTGTTCACACCTGCACCTGCACGTGCGATCGCTTTTAAATTCTCTCCGAACTCCATCTCATGCATTTTAGCACTGCGGACCAGGATCACGTCTGCATCTGCAGCATTTTCTGTATTTTCATAATTTGCATCCAACTGACCCATTCCGACAGGAGAGATTGGATTCAGGCAATGATATTTATACATCTTACAGATTCTCCTCTTCAAACTTCTTCATAAACTCAACCAGTGCAACCACACCTTCGTACGGCATTGCATTATAGATGCTTGCACGCATACCGCCTACTGTTCTGTGTCCTTTCAGGTTCTCAAATCCGGCTTCTTTCGCTTCTTTTACAAATTTCGCATCCAGATCTTTATCTCCTGTGACAAACGGTACATTCATCAGAGAACGGTCTTTCGGTACAACAGTTCCTTTGAACAGCTTACTCTGATCCAGATAATCATAAAGCACTTTTGCTTTCTTTTCATTACGCTCTTTCATCACTTCCAGACCGCCCATCTTCTTCAGCCATTTGAAGACTTTACCGCAGATATAAATGCCGTATGCCGGTGGTGTATTATAAAGAGAACCTGCATCTGCATGCGTCTTGTACTGAAGCATCGTCGGAGTTCCCGGAAGAACATCTTCTGTGATCAGATCTTCACGGATGATCACGATCACCACGCCTGCAGGTCCGATATTCTTCTGTACTCCGCCATAGATCACACCATACTTTGTCACATCTACCGGCTCAGACAGAAAACAGGAGGATACATCTGCCACAAGTGTCTTTCCTTTTGTATTCGGAAGTTCTTTAAATTTTGTTCCGTAAATCGTATTGTTCTCACAGATATATACATAATCAGCATTTTCGGAGATCGGGAGATCGGAACAATCTGGAATATAAGAGAACGTCTTATCTTCAGATGAAGCAATTACGTTCACCTTTCCATATTTTGCTGCTTCTTTTGCTGCTTTCTTTGCCCACTGACCTGTCACGATATAGTCAGCTTCCTTATTCTTCATCAGGTTCATCGGGATCATTGCAAACTGCTGGGATGCTCCACCCTGAAGGAATAACACCTTATAGTTATCCGGAATATTCATCAGATCTCTTAAATCCTGCTCTGCTGCTGTAATGATTTCTTCAAATGCCTTGGAACGGTGGCTCATCTCCATAACAGACATTCCTGTTCCATTATAATCCATCATTTCTGCTGCAGCTTCTTTGAGTACTTCCTCAGGCAGGACCGCCGGTCCAGCCGAAAAATTATACACTCTGCTCATTTCTTCTACCTCCTGTTATTCGTGTATATGCAAAAAGAGGACAAAGTCTCTTTCTGTCTCTTAAATTAACATCTCTTTTCTTTCAGATCCTGCTCATCAAACGCTTCGCTGATCGCAGCCCCCGGTGCTACCATCGGCCATACTTTATCATCACAGTCGATCATACAGTCAATCAGAACCGGACGTCCCGATGCCAATGCCTTTGCGAACGCTTCTCTGAACTCTTCCTGCGTTGTGGCACGCATTCCTTCTGCTCCCATCGCTTCTGCCAGTTTAACATAATCTACAGCATCTCTCAAGACTGTTGCGGAATATCTTTCATCGTAGAACAGATCCTGCCACTGGCGTACCATACCAAGCACATGGTTATTGATCACTACTTCAATGACCGGAACTTCATGGCGTACCGCTGTTGCAAGCTCATTCATATTCATGCGGAAACAGCCGTCTCCTGCCACATTGATCACCGTCTTATCCGGGCATCCTGTCTTTGCACCGATGGCAGCCCCCAGTCCATATCCCATCGTTCCAAGTCCACCGGATGTCAGAAGTGTTCTCGGCTTTGTATATTTGAAATACTGTGCTGCCCACATCTGATGCTGTCCGACCTCTGTTGTGATAATAGCATCTCCTTTGGTCTGACGATAGATTTCTTCTACAACAAACGGCCCCGTCAGGACACCGTCATGATATTTCAACGGATACTTTTCTTTATAATCCTGTATCTTTTTCATCCATTCTGTATGATCCTGCTGAGGCAGAACTTCATTTAATTTCCTGAGAACTGCCTTGATATCACCGACAACACCCTGGTCAATGATAATATTCTTGTTCATCTCCGCAGGATCGATATCAATCTGAAGAATTTTCGCATTCTTTGCAAATGTTGATGTATTTCCGGTGACACGATCACTGAATCTTGCACCTACTACCACTAACAGGTCGCACTCGCTGACTCCATAATTGGATGCCTTCGTTCCGTGCATTCCCAGCATTCCTGTATATCTTGGATCGGTTCCCGGAAATGCTCCTTTTCCCATCAGTGAATCCGTAACCGGTGCATCCGTCTTCTCAACAAACTCTTTCAGTTCTTTACTTGCTCCGGAGAGAATCGCTCCGCCACCCACAAAAATAAATGGCTTTTCAGATGCCTGGATCATTTCTGCTGCCGCAGCAACCTCTTTTTCATCTATATGCGTAAATTCACGATTATAAACTCCCGGATTTTCTTTTTCATATTCTGCCTTCTTCGCAGTTACATCCTTCGGAATATCGATCAGAACCGGACCCGGTCTTCCCATCTTCGCAATACGGAATGCCTTACGGATCGTATCTGCAAGCTGGTTTACATCTTTAACGATAAAGCTGTACTTCGTGATCGGCATTGTCACTCCGGCGATATCAATCTCCTGAAAGCTGTCCTTTCCAAGAAGCGGTACTCCTACATTACAGGTGATTGCGACAACCGGAATCGAATCCATATAAGCTGTGGCAATTCCCGTCACAAGGTTAGTTGCTCCCGGACCGCTGGTTGCCAGACATACGCCTACTTTTCCTGTTGCTCTCGCATATCCGTCTGCTGCATGGGCTGCTCCCTGTTCATGGGAGGTCAGGATATGTCTGATCTCATCACGATGCTTGTATAATTCATCATATACATTCAGGATTGCTCCGCCCGGGTATCCAAATACAGTATCCACGCCCTGTTCTTTCAGGCATTCTATTACTATCTCTGCTCCATTTAACTGCATGGTGCTTTCCTCCTGGTACTTTCTTTATTTTGCTTTCGGTACTTCCAAAATTGCACCACGGTTTCCTGAAGTAACCATAGAAGCATATCTTGCAAGATATCCCGTCTTTACTTTTGGCTCTCTCGGCTGCCATTTTGCTTTTCTTGCTGCCAGTTCTTCATCGGATACATCCAGTTCCAACTTCAGTTCCGGAATATTGATCTTGATGATATCCCCTTCTTCGACCAGTGCGATCGGGCCGCCCACGGCTGCCTCCGGTGATACATGGCCAATAGATGCTCCTCTGGAAGCTCCACTGAAACGTCCGTCTGTGATCAGGGCAACTGTTGAGCCCAGTCCATATCCTGCAATGGCTGAAGTTGGATTGAGCATTTCTCTCATTCCCGGTCCACCCTTTGGTCCCTCATAACGGATCACGATGACATCTCCCGGATTGATCCTTCCGGTCTTGATCGCCTCTGTGGCTTCTTCATCACTCTCAAAGATTCTTGCAGGTCCCTCATGAACCAGCATTTCATCGCAGACTGCAGAACGCTTTACAACGCTTCCGTCCGGTGCAAGATTTCCCTTGAGTACTGCAAGTCCGCCTGTCTGAGAATACGGATTGTCGATCGGTCTGATAACTTCAGGATTCTTGTTCACGCACCCCTCAATATTCTCACCCACTGTCTTTCCTGTTACAGTCAGGCAGTCTGTATGGAGCAGACCTTTCTTGTTCAGCTCATTCATAACTGCGTAAACTCCACCTGCCTCGTTCAGGTCTTCCATATAAGTGTGTCCTGCCGGAGCAAGGTGGCACAGATTTGGTGTCTTCTCACTGATTCCATTTGCAAAATCAATCTCAAAATCCATTCCGATCTCATGAGCGATTGCCGGAAGATGAAGCATACTGTTCGTAGAACATCCCAGTGCCATATCTACTGTCAGTGCATTCAGAATTGCATCTTCTGTCATGATATCTCTCGGACGGATATTCTTTCTCACCAGTTCCATCACCTGCATACCTGCATGCTTTGCAAGCTGAACCCTTGCGGAATATACTGCCGGAATCGTACCATTTCCTTTCAGTCCCATACCAAGTGCCTCAGTCAGGCAGTTCATGCTGTTGGCTGTATACATACCTGAACAGGAGCCACAGGTAGGACATGCTTTATTTTCAAATTCACAGATATCTGCATCATCCATCTTTCCTGCAGCATAAGAACCTACTGCCTCGAACATACTGGAAAGACTCGTCTTACTTCCCTTTACATGTCCTGCAAGCATTGGGCCGCCACTGACAAAGATTGTCGGGATATTCACACGGGCTGCTGCCATCAGAAGACCCGGCACGTTCTTGTCACAGTTCGGAATCATAACCAGTCCGTCAAACTGATGTGCCATTGCCAGGGCTTCTGTAGAATCTGCGATCAGATCTCTTGTTACAAGAGAATACTTCATACCAATATGTCCCATGGCGATTCCGTCACAAACTGCGATTGCCGGAACCATGATCGGTACTCCTCCTGCCATTGCCACTCCCATCTTGACTGCCTCTGTGATCTTATCCAGGTTCATATGCCCCGGAACGATCTCATTATAAGAACTTACGACTCCGATCAATGGCTTCTGAAGCTCCTCCTCCGTCAGTCCCAGTGCATTGAAAAGGGAACGGTGCGGTGCCTGCTGAATGCCTTTTTTTACTGTATCACTTCTCATTTTCTTATCCTCTCTTTATATATAGAAATCATCATTTATCATTTAATATAGGAGCAGATCCTGTCACCCATCTCTGCTGTACCGATCTGCTTCCTGCCATCTGACATGATATCGATCGTACGGTAACCATCTTTCAATACTGCTGCCACCGCTGCCTCAATCGCATCAGCCTCTTTGTCAAGATCAAAAGAAAATCTCAGCATCATTGCTGCGGACAGGATCGTTGCGATCGGATTGGCAATACCCTGGCCTGCAATATCCGGTGCAGAACCGCCACTTGGCTCATACAGACCGAACTTCGTATCATTCAGACTTGCACTCGCCAGCATTCCGATCGAACCCGTTACCATGCTCGCTTCATCCGACAGAATATCTCCGAACATATTTTCTGTGAGGATAACGTCAAACTGTGCCGGATCTTTTACAAGCTGCATTGCACAGTTATCAACCAGCATATGCTCTAACTCTACCTCCGGATAATCTGCTGCAACTTCCTCTACGATCTTACGCCATAATCTGGATGAGTCAAGGACATTCGCTTTATCTACGCTGGTCACCTTTTTTCTTCTCTTCATTGCAATATCAAATCCGCGTCTTGCGATTCTGCGGATCTCGTTCTCATTATAAGTCAGCTCATCCTTTGCTGTCACAACTCCGTCGATCTCTTCCGTACTTCTCTTTCCGAAATACAGACCTCCCGTCAGTTCTCTCATGATCATCAAATCAAATCCACGGTCTGCAATCTCCTCTTTCAGAGGGCATGCCCCTTTCAGTTCTTCATAAAGAACTGCCGGTCTTAGGTTTGCGAATAAGTTCAGACCCTTTCTCAACTGCAAAAGACCTGCCTCCGGACGCCTGGACGGCTCTAACTGATACCATGGGGATGTCTTTGCATCTCCACCGATGGATCCCATCAGTACTGCATCACTTGCCTTTGCTGCCGCAAGTGTCGCTTCAGTCAACGGTACTCCTGCTACATCAATGGATGCTCCTCCCATCAGAAGCTGCGTGTAGGAAATAGTATGTCCGTACACTTTTGCGACCTGATCAAGAACCTTCATCGCTTCATCTACGATTTCCGGTCCGATTCCATCACCCTTGATTACTCCGATATTCATATTCATGTCTCACTCATCCTTCCAAATGTAAAAATACTAATTCTAATCATACCGCATTTTTGTATGTCTTTCAAGTCTTTCGCTCAAAAAACCGAGGACGCTCTAATATTTTTCTTATTCTGTCTTTCGTTTATTGCATCGCAAAAAGGCGTGTGAAAATGAATTTACATTTTCACACGCCTCTGTTCTTTTCTGACCCGACTTAATCCGGTCTGCTTATTCTGCTCCCGGCTTTTCGATCTGAGCGATCGCTGATTTCTGCATCGGGATTCTGCAGTTCTTATTATTACCAAATTCTACGATCACATCATCATCTGTAATATCAATGATAACTCCGTAAAATCCGCTGGTTGTCAGTGCTGTATCGCCAATCGCCATATCTGCGAGCATCGCCTGCACTCTCTTCTGTTCTTTCTTCTGTGGACGCATCAGTAAGAACCACATACCTGCGATCAATACAACATAAAATAGAATCAATCCGATTGATGACATTTTTGCTCCTCCTAACTACTTTTGATAGACAATAAATCTACTATACACAAAAAAAATTATTTCTTCAAGCATTTTTACAAGATTCTATAATTTTTTCCTATTTTTGCTCCATTCCTTCCAGTTTCCGTTTCTTATATGCCTTATATTCCCCGGCATCAATCGCATCCCGGATTTCTTCCATCATTGTATTATAGAAATACAGATTATGGAGAACACATAATCTCATACCCAGCATCTCTTTTGCTTTCAGCAAGTGACGGATATAAGCACGGCTGTAGCTTCTGCATGCAGGGCAGCCACACCCCTCTTCGATCGGACGGTCATCCAGTTCATATTTTGCATTGAAAAGATTCATCTTTCCATGGTTCGTATAGACATGTCCATGTCTTCCATTTCTTGATGGATAAACACAATCAAAGAAATCTACTCCACGGTCAACCGCTTCAAGAATATTCGCCGGTGTTCCAACTCCCATCAGATAAGTCGGCTTATTTGTCGGAAGATGCGGTACAACTTCATCCAGAATGCGGTACATTTCTTCATGGCTTTCTCCTACTGCCAGACCACCGACCGCATAACCATCCAGATCCAGTTCTGAAATCTGCTGTGCATGTTCAATACGGATATCTTCGTAAACACCTCCCTGGTTGATGCCAAACAACATCTGCTGTGGGTTGATCGTATCCGGCAGTGCATTCAGTCTTGCCATCTCATCTTTACAGCGTTTCAGCCAGCGAGTGGTACGTGCCACAGAATTTGCCATATACTTCTTATCAGCCACACTGGATGGACACTCATCAAATGCCATGGCAATCGTAGAAGCCAGATTGGACTGGATCTGCATACTCTGCTCCGGTCCCATAAAGATCTTTCTTCCATCAATATGGGAATTAAAATGAACGCCTTCCTCTTTGATTTTTCTTAATGATGCAAGTGAAAAGACCTGAAATCCGCCCGAGTCCGTAAGGATCGGCTTATCCCAGTTCATAAACTTATGAAGTCCTCCCAATTTTTTTACTACCTCATCCCCCGGTCTCACATGAAGATGATAAGTGTTGGAAAGCTCTACCTGCGTCTTGATCTGTCGCAGATCATCCGTTGATACTCCGCCTTTGATTGCAGCGGCAGTACCAACATTCATAAATACCGGAGTCTCGATCGTGCCATGCACGGTCGTCAGACGTCCACGTTTTGCCATCCCGTCTCTTTTTATTAGTTCGTACATAATTAAACCTCATTTATTCTATTACTCATGGATGATGACCGGTGTTCCGACACTCAGTTGATCATACAGACTTGCTGCCATATTCAGAGGCATATTGATGCATCCATGTGATCCCTTATTCGTCTGATAGATCGTACCGCCGAAAGCCGACTGCCAGGTTGCATCATGAAAGCCTACTCCGGTCCATGTCACACGCATCCAGTAATCAACCGGGGTCTGATAGATCGGTTTACCTGTAGCCGGGTTGATCGTACCCGTCAGAGTTTTATTTCTCTTAAGTTCCAGAATTGAATATACACCTGTCGGTGTCACACGGTCCGGTGTTGGTTTTCCTGTTACCACATCTGTCTCAAGAACAACTGCTCCATTTACAATATACCACATATGCTGGGTTGTAACATCTACTTCTGCATAAGTACTTCCCCAGTCCTGTGCATCATGGGTAGCTGCCGTCTGGACATAAGTTGGTTCTTTCTCGATCACTTCTCCCTTTTTTATGCTCTCGATCAATGCTGTGGCTTCTGTTGCCTCATCCACCGACCATCCGTAAGTTCCACCGGAAACATTCACCGTCTTGCCGGTAGGTGTCGTGATCGTTCTTGTCGAACCGACTGTATCATAAGTCTTGCCAAATTCCCGCATCCACTCTTTTACCTTATCCTCATCAAAGGTAACATTCATATTTTCATCATAAGACAGCCACTCTGAGATCAGAGTCTTGTCGACTACGACATTTTCTTTCATCTTATAAGTGATACTGGCTTTCAGATACTCATTCATCGTATCACAGGCCGCCTGGACTTCCGGTGAATCTGAAGTATACTTTGGCAGTGTATAACAACCTTCATCCAGCATATTCAGTTCGTCTTTGAACTCTGTTATGTATTCCTCAACTTTCTTTTCCAGCACTTCTGTATCTACCTGCGTACCATACACTTCCGGTTCTACAACAAAAGAAGTACCATCAAACTGCGGATGGGCAGACTGTGGCTCGGTCTGATCCTGCGTCACCGCCTGGATGGACTGGATTTCACTTTCCAAAGCGTTCTCGTCAAAACCTACCTCCACAGTAACATCCGTTGAACTCTTGGAGAAAAATGCTTTCGGCCAGAGCAGCGGATTCTGTCCGTCCAGTGCTTTCTGGATGGATCCATTCTCTTTATATTCCAAAGAAATATCCGTTCCGCGAATCACATCCGTCTGCTGGTTCTGCTCTATGATCTTAAGTTCATAACCGTCCACCTGCTCTTTGATGTATTTTTTCACAGCTTCAGCATTCTTTCCCGAAAAATCTTTTCCGTTGATTTGCGTATTCACATAAAAATGCCCTATGAAATAAGCTGAAATGCCAAGATAAATCAGCACGATACCGGCAATCACGCCACCGATGATCATCCATCCCTTCTTTCCAAGCTTCTTTCTTTCTTTTTTCTTCCTTCTTTTACGTCTTTTCCGCTTTCTGTCGCCATTCTTTTCCTTATGCTTCTTTTTCTTTTCTTCTTTCTCTTCTGACACAGATGGCTCTCCCTCTGCCTCTGTATCTGCTACTACTATATTTTCATCCATACTTTCAAGAGTAACCGCCTCGGAAATATCTTTTTTCTTTTTACTCATCTGCCATTATTTCCTCCCTTTTCTCTTTTTCCACTAAGCTATTATATTACGAAAAGATTCAAAAGTACAGACCTTCTTTTTTTCTTCATTGAATCTTAAATAGATGTCGGGGGCCTAAGGTCTTTCACCCACCTATGTGCAAGCTCATGTGGGCTTAGACCTTTTGACCCTGGCATCTTAAATATTCTTGCACCCGGACCTTTCTTCCTATATAATATCACTATGCCCTCAGTGCAGTTCTGCGTGTTATGGACTGTACTGGGGGTATGATTCAGAATTGAGTTTTATTGCACGTTCTTTTCCCCCTGTCTGCACAATGCTTTGCAGGAGTTCCGGGGAGGACGCAGGAAGGAGTTACTTAATATGAGCGGTTCATCATTTGGAACATTATTTCAGGTCACTACATGGGGAGAATCCCACGGACCGGGTGTCGGAGTCGTCATCGACGGCTGTCCTGCAGGCATCTCTCTTACGGAGAAAGATATTCAGACATTTCTTGACCGGAGAAAACCGGGACAGAGCAAATATACAACAAAGAGAAACGAATCCGATACCGTCGAGATCCTTTCAGGTGTATTTGAGGGACGTACTACCGGTACACCGATTTCTCTGATGGTCCGTAACCAGGATCAGCGTTCAAGGGACTACGGTGATATTGCCGTTTCCTACCGTCCGGGTCACGCAGATTTCTGTTTTCGTGAGAAATACGGTTTCAGGGATTACCGTGGAGGTGGACGTTCTTCCGGCCGTGAAACCATCGGACGGGTTGCTGCGGGTGCAGTTGCTTCCCTTCTCCTGAAAGAACTTGGAATTTCCGTCTGTGCCTATACCAAATCCATCGGTCCTTATACTATCGATGAAAAAGATTATGATTTTAATGCCATCAACCAGAATCCTCTTTATATGCCAGACCAGACCATTGCCGAAAAGGCCGGTCAGTATCTCTCTGATCTTATGGCAGACTGTGATTCTTCCGGTGGTATGATTGAATGTATCGCCTCAGGACTTCCGGTCGGGCTGGGCGAACCGGTCTTCAATAAACTGGATGCCCTTCTTTCTCACGCAATAATGTCCATTGGTGCTGTAAAAGGTGTAGAAATCGGTGATGGTTTTGCTGTTTCCCACTCTGTCGGAAGCACCAACAACGATCCTTTCTGCATCAGAGATGGAAAGACGGTGAAAAAGACCAACCATTCTGGTGGTACTTTAGGCGGCATGAGTGATGGTTCTGATCTTATATTGCGTGCAGCCGTTAAACCGACTCCTTCCATTGCCGCCACGCAGCATACCGTGAATGAGGCCGGAGAAGAGATTGACATTTCCATCCACGGAAGACATGATCCTGTCATCGTCCCTCGTGCGGTTGTGGTTGTTGAAGCCATGACTGCCCTGACGCTGGCAGACCTGCTGCTTTGCAACACTGTTTCAACCATTGATAAAATTAAAAAAGTATACGAGGAAGACTGAGATGCCCAACAAACTAATCGATATCATTAATATCACAAAATCTTATGACGAGAACGTGATTCTCGATCAGTTAAATCTTTACATCCGGGAAAATGAATTTTTGACACTTCTTGGTCCCAGCGGATGCGGAAAGACTACCCTGCTCCGGATTCTCGGAGGATTTGAGACTCCCGATTCCGGTGATATCATTTTTGATGGAAAAAATATCAACAATCTGCCGCCAAACCGCAGACAGTTAAATACTGTATTTCAGAAATATGCACTTTTTTCCCATATGTCCATCGCTGAGAATATCGCATTCGGACTTAAGATCAAGGGGAAATCTAAAGGCTATATCCGGGATAAGATCCACTATGCCTTAAAACTGGTAAACCTGGAGGGTTACGGTGACCGTACCCCGGACTCCCTCAGTGGCGGACAGCAGCAGCGGATTGCCATTGCACGTGCTATCGTAAATGAGCCAAAAGTTCTTCTTCTGGATGAACCGCTCGGTGCCCTCGATCTGAAGCTGCGTCAGGATATGCAGTATGAGCTGATCCGCTTAAAAAATGAACTTGGGATCACATTTGTCTATGTTACCCATGACCAGGAAGAAGCCCTCACCATGTCCGATACCATTGTTGTCATGAACCAGGGATATATCCAGCAGATCGGCACACCGGAAGACATTTACAATGAACCACAGAATGCTTTTGTAGCTGATTTCATCGGTGACAGTAATATTCTGCCCGCTACCATGGTAGAGGATAAAGTTGTAAAAATGCTTGGGGCAGTCTGGAAATGTGTAGATGTGGGATTTGGCCGCAACAAACCGGTTGACGCGGTCATCCGCCCGGAAGATATCGACCTTGTGAAACCCGGAGAAGGGGTGATCGACGGTGTTGTTACGAACCTGATCTTTAAAGGGGTTCATTATGAGATGGAAGTGCTTGCCAATAACTACGAGCTGCTTGTCCACAGCACAGATCTCTTCCCTGTCGGTACAGAAGTCGGTATCCAGGTCGATCCTTTTGATATCCAGATCATGAAAAAACCGGAATCTGAAGATGAGGAGGCTCCTGCACTTGAAGCATAGAAAATTACTTGCCGGCCCATACCTTTTCTGGGCAGTTTCTTTCGTAATCATCCCGCTGCTCATGATCGTATATTACGGTCTGACAGATAAAGAGGGTCATTTTACATTTTCCAATCTGGGAATGATGACATCGCAGGAAAATTTGAAAGCACTTGGGCTTGCGTTGCTTCTTTCCCTGATCAGCACACTGATCTGTCTGGTTCTTGCCTATCCGCTGGCAATGATCCTTTCAGAAAAGAATATGAATCAGACGAGTTTTATCGTATTGATCTTTATTCTCCCGATGTGGATGAATTTCCTGCTCCGTACACTGGCATGGCAGACACTGCTTGAAAAGAACGGTGTCATCAATAACATACTGCATTTTCTTCATCTGCCGGAGCAGTCGCTGATCAATACTCCCGGAGCGATCGTACTTGGAATGGTTTACAACTTTCTTCCATTTATGATCCTGCCAATTTACAATGTACTTGCAAAAATTGACCGCGATGTACTTTATGCTGCAAGAGATCTTGGTGCAAATAATATGCAGACTTTTTTCAAAATCATTCTGCCTCTGAGTGTCCCGGGTGTCATCAGCGGGATCACGATGGTTTTTGTACCATCTCTGACAACCTTTGTCATCTCGGATCTCCTTGGCGGAAGTAAGATCCTTCTGATCGGAAATGTCATCGAACAGGAATTTAAGCAGGGAAGTAACTGGCATACAGGCTCAGGACTTTCACTGGTCCTGATGATCTTCATTATTGCAAGTATGGCACTGATTGCAAAATACGATAAAAATGGGGAGGGAACAGCATTTTGATAAAGAACGCAGCAAAAAGAATCTACCTGGTACTGATCTGTCTGATCCTGTATGCTCCGATCGTAACGTTGATGGTACTTTCTTTTAATAATACAAAAACCCGTTCCCGCTGGGGTGGCTTTACAGGCAAATGGTATGTCTCTCTTTTCCAGAATAAAGAGATCATGAATGCACTTTATACCACGCTGATCATTGCGTTGCTCTCAGCCCTGATCGCAACTCTGATCGGAACTCTGGCAGCACTTGGAATGCAGGTTATGCGTTCCCGGACAAGAACACTTTTTATGGGGATCACAAATATTCCCATGCTGAATGCAGATATCGTCACCGGTGTTTCCCTGATGCTGCTTTTTATTGCCTTCCGGCTTACCCTTGGCTTTAAGACGATCCTGCTGGCTCACATTACATTCAATATCCCTTATGTGATTCTGAGTGTCATGCCGAAATTAAAGCAGACAAACAAACGCACTTATGAAGCAGCACTGGACCTCGGTGCTTCTCCGCTCTATGCTTTTGTCAAGGTTGTCCTGCCTGACATCATGCCGGGAATTTTTTCAGGATTTCTTTTGGCATTCACAATGTCACTGGATGATTTTGTTATCACCCACTTTACCAAGGGGCCTGGAGTCGATACTCTTTCCACAAAAATCTACAGTGAAGTCCGAAAAGGGATCAAACCGGAAATGTATGCACTTTCAACTTTGATGTTTGTTACGGTTCTGATCTTACTGATCCTGATCAATCTCTCACCGGCAGATAAACGCAAAAAAAATGTACCTGTACGGTTTGGACGTGCAAGAAAAATCGGACGTTTCTTCTTCCAGCGGCTGATTCCGGTTGCAATGGCAGTTCTGATCGTGATCGGTGGATTTATCTACGGACAAAAGGACGGCGTTTCAGGGAACGGACAGGTGATTGTATACAACTGGGGAGAATATATCGATCCTGAGATCATAGACCTTTTTGAAGAAGAAACTGGAATTGATGTCATATACGAAGAATTTGAAACCAACGAGATCATGTATCCGAAAATTCAGTCCGGCGCGATTGCTTATGACGTTGTCTGCCCGTCAGATTATATGATCCAGCGAATGATTGAAAATGATCTGCTTGCAGAGATCAACTATGATCACATTCCAAACCTGAAGTATATCGGTGACAATTACATGAAAATGTCCCGCCAGTTCGATCCGGAAAACAAATACTCTGTTCCATATCTCTGGGGAACAGTCGGTATCCTTTATAATAAAAAAATGGTTGATGAACCTGTTGACAGTTGGGGAATCCTCTGGGATAAAAAATACGAAGACAGTATCCTCATGCAGGACAGCGTCCGCGATGCCTTTGCCGTTGCATTAAAATATCTCGGATATTCACTGAATTCCACCGACCTTGACGAACTGGAAGCGGCGAAAAATCTGCTGATTGAGCAGAAACCTCTGGTTCAGGCCTATGTCATTGACCAGGTTCGCGATAAAATGATTGGCGGCGAGGCAGCTCTTGGTGTAATCTATTCAGGTGAAGCCCTCTATTGCCAGCAGGAAAACCCTGATCTGGATTATGTAATTCCCAAAGAGGGAACAAATATCTGGATTGACTCCTGGGTAATTCCTAAAAATGCAAAGAATGTAGAAAATGCAGAGGCTTTCATTAATTTCCTTTGCAGACCTGATATTGCCAAAATGAACTTTGATTATATTACCTATTCCATTCCAAATACAGCCGGCCGCGATCTCATTGAGGACGAGTCCCTGCGTAACAGTCCGATCGCATTCCCTGATGACTCAAAGCTTGAGAACTGCGAGACATTCCAGTTCTTAGGGGATGATAATGATGCGTTGTATAACAGACTCTGGAGAGAGATTAAGTCGAAGTAAGTGTAAATTTGTAGTTGTTGGGGTGAAAATATCGCGACAGCAGGAAGTGTTTCTGACAGAAGAGCGTCCATATCCACACTTGTTGTTGCATCGCAGTG
>OLPW01000368.1_pt1 | contig 55841 bp, 58 predicted proteins | sample 1672161 | NCBI WGS metagenome assembly OLPW01 (sample SAMEA3136654, study PRJEB25190) | human gut metagenome
ACTTTTTCACTCGTTAAAAAGTTTTGAGAATATTTTATATTTTTGTTCATGTAATCACTCCTTCTTAATTACAAATTTTTAGCATCTAATTTACTGTTCACTAAGTAATCACATAATTCCTATTTAATTTTTAGAAGAAGCTGAATAGCTCCTCTAAAAATTTAAACGATTTATTCTTAACGTAAGCTCTAGATATATAGCTGAAGTCTAAAGGCTTTTACTTTTAATTTTAGGTCTAGTGAATTATCGTAGCTAAATACCTCAACATCTTTGACGGCGAAGCTTTTAGGGAAACAGCCACCAGAGTATATACGTATGGTTGAATATAAAATGGTATTAGAATTTCCATCTCCAAGGAACGCATTAATGAGTTGTTGGAGATGCTAGGATAATTTCAATATGACCAGACGCGCGTACGATTCAATGTAGCTTTGCCGAGTAGGAGTATTCCCGACTCAGTAAAGCAACACAAAATCATTCAGTAATGTTTTACGCGCTAAACCTAATAATATTAAATCGCACAAACTGGGATAGCCTGAACATCCTTCGTAACTAAATAAGCTTTATCTGTTTGACAGATTACATGGCCAAATCCTATTTCGTATCCCGGAATATCATTAATGCATTCAAAGTTTTTTATCGCCGATTTATCAACGGTTACATTTTGTTTTATTTCAACCGGATGCAATATACACCCATCTTGGATTATCAGGTCTATCTCTTTTTTACGTGCATCTCTATAAAAATAAACATTACGAACATCACGACCGGTATTCATAAAACTCTTTAAAACTTCCGAAACAACAAATGTCTCAAACATATGGCCAGAGACAGCTCCATTCATTAGTTGTTCAGGAGTATTCCAACTCGTTAGATAACAAGCAAGCCCTGTATCCATAAAGTAAAGTTTTGGGGTCTTTGTGAGTCTTTTTGTTGTGTTTGCCCAAAACGGTTGGAGTAAATGAATTATTCCCGATGCCTGCAACACCGACAACCATCCCTGTATAGTTTTAACGTCAACATCAACCGTATTTGCAATATCGGTGGCGTTAAGAAGTTGACCCGTACGCGCAGCACACGCAATCATAAATTTATAAAACTTGCGCTCATTTTTGATATTGATAAGTTGACGTACATCGCGTTCAAGATAAGTTCTGGTATAGCTCGAATAATAGTCATACCAATCAACACTTTGATCTTGCAACCGGGGCATTGTGCCACGCTGAATAGTTGCCCATAAGTCTCTCCTACTAAGAGAAGAGACTTCTTCATCATTTATTAAGGATGGAATATAAGGACCTTTGTTTGTATTTTTTAAAATTTCACGAAGGGATAAGGTTGGCAATTCAAGTATTCCAATACGACCCGCTAAAGACTCACTTACACCCTGCATAAGTTGATAAGTCTGAGATCCAGTAAGAACTATCAAACCATAGTCTTCAATGGAATCAACTAGATATTTTACTTGTCGAAACAAATCTGGAGTTTGTTGGATTTCATCAACAACAACTGGCAATACGTCACGATTAAGAAAAGCACCTGGATCAGTACTAGCTAAATTATAGGCATTAAGATCATCAAGGGTTAAATATCTGTAGTCAGATAATGCATGATGTAAAAGTGTCGTTTTACCTACCTGGCGAGGACCAGTAACAAGCACAACCTTAAATTGCTTTAAAAAAGAATGAAGTTTCTTCTCAAGGTCCCTCTCGATATACATGAAATTCTCCCCTATTCTTAATCAAAGCGTCCATGTAGAGTTTCCAATATTGTATAATATGGAATACAACTCCATATTATACAATGTTATTGACTTAGCGCTCCTATATCTAAAATTTGCACCCAAGCAAAAAAGATAAAGATCAATTATGCAAGAAAACCCTTCGAAATATTTGCAATTGGCGACGTTGCTTATAATATCGAGACTACACACTACTACACAGTGGTTTAACTGGAGGTATAAATGGAAGCCGGAAAAGCGCAAATCAGCACTGTATTCAACGGGTCGAGGCTGCTTGAGATACCTTTCTACCAACGTGCATACGTCTGGGGGGAAGAGCAATGGGAGCGCTTCCTGTCAGATATGGAATATGTAACCGCAACAAACAGGCCGTATTTCCTGGGCTCGATCATATTGAAACAGACGGCGTCGGGAAATACCTGGGCTCAGATTTCGGATATCCGCACCGTCATCGATGGTCAGCAACGCCTGACTACCACCGTGTTGTTTTTCAAGGCGCTCTGCATGAAACTCGGCAAGGCGGACCTCTTCACGAGAGACTTTGTTCTGGAGACGGACGACGTCGCGTTGCTTCATGGAAAGAACGACCACAAAGCTTTCGAGAAAGTTGCATCAAGCAAGGATGACAAGCCCATTGATGACAGCTCTTCAAACATTGTGAAGGCCTATAACTATTTTTTAAATTCTATTGACGTGGCAAAGGTCGATCGTGGTGTCATCAAGAAATATGTTCAGTTCGTTTGCATAGACTTAAATGAGGATGAGGACGAGCAGCAAATCTTCGACACGATCAATTCGCTCGGCGTAAGACTTACCACTGCCGAGCTGTTGAAGAACTATTTCTTCAATCGAGAGAACATCGATGAGTATGTCTCGCATTGGGAAAGTATCTTCGAATCAACGAAAGAGAAGCGCGAGTATTGGGATCAGGAGATCGTCACCGGTCGAATCAAACGCTCGTTGATCGATCTCTTCTTTGATTCATTCCTACAGATTTCCGTTCAGGATAAAGCATACGGCGTTAGCGCTGAGGACAAGATTGCTTATTCGAGGACGGGTAATCTTTTTCAATCGTACAAAGATTTCATTTCTCGATACTGTTTCGACGATAAGAGCGCAATTCTAGGAAAGATGAAACCATATGCGGAATTGTTCGAATCGACTTTTAAACCTGAACATTGTCTTGAAGCAATGCCGGGTCATTCGGGTATCGAGAGAATGAATGTCCTGATTTTCGGATTGAAGAACTCGACGCTTATTCCATATATCCTATATGTCAGAAATAACGCTAGTGCAACTGAGGAGGCCGCAATCTTCTCTACGCTTGAGAGCTATATCATGCGCAGAATGGTCACACATGCAACAACTAAGAATTATAACAGGCTCTTCACATCTCTCATTTTGAATGAAGTTTTGAAAGCTGATGACCTTAAGAAGGCTCTTGAGTCTGATGGTGAATCGACTACTTACATCCCTGATGACGATGAAGTCAGGATAGGTTTCTTAAAATCAAAGCTGACAAACCTTCAGTCTAAGGGCATCTTGTATTTCCTTGAAAGTTCTATCAGGCCAAGTGCGAGCAGCACAGCACTGCTTGGTTTTGATCAGTACAGCCTAGAGCACATGATACCTAAGAAGTGGCGCAATAATTGGGGAGCCCTTCCCGAAGATGCCGCGAGAGAAAGAGACAAAGCGCTGCTTACGCTTGGCAATCTCGCCATAATTACCAGCTCTTTGAATTCGTCGATCAGAGACGCTGAGTGGTCAGTAAAAAAGGCTGGTAAAGCATCAAAAGCCGGACTGGTTGCATGTTCGGGCGGCATTGTTACGATGAACAATGCGACTGAAAAGGACGTATGGGACGATAGTGAAATTGCAGCTAGAGGGAATTGGCTCGCCAACCAAGCACTCAGAGTATGGAGATAGCAGTGCGTCTAACCGAAAAGACTTTTTAATACAGAAGTTCAAACAGATAGAAGAATAGAAATTTATCCATTATAGCTTCAGGGATCTTCAGGTATTCCACCTTGGTTTGAATACCGCCTCCCTTAAAGAATCTCATGCGTATAGTCTTCGAGGTAGGGTTGCCAACGAGAGGTTGTAGTAGCGCACCATGTGATTAAATATGGCACACAGCTGATTATTGATGGTTCGGTTCTTAAATATGTTTGGGAGTAGATTACAAGAATGGAATTCACAATCACCCAGTCTTTCTCAAAAAAAAGACTTGTGACCACCAGGCTGCAAGCATCCTAAAACACAACAAAATAACCTCAAAACTTTTTCTCATCCTGTAAAGCGTCTTGCTTTACATACCTATATATAGAAGCTTTCGATAAGCCTGTGACCTGAGTTATTTCTCTGATAGTAAATGTCTTTGCTCTATACATTTTTAATGCACGATCTACCATTTCGGGGTTTATGCGAGGTCGTCCTCCTGTATTCCCACGTCGCCTTGCTGCTTCCAATCCTTCCATGGTTCGTTCTCGATTAAGATCAGCCTCAAACTGAGCTATTGCTGCAAGTACGCTAAAAAACAATCTGCCTGTTGCCGTCGAGGTATCAATTGAATCTCCTAGACTTATAAAATCAACACCCAGATCTTCAAATTGTTCACTAAGTTCAATGAGATTTTTTGTGTTGCGCCCAATACGATCTAATTTCACAACTACTACTTGATCACCAGATCGCAGATGCTCGATCATTTTCTTAAGCTCTGGACGATCTTTTGATCTACCACTCGCCTTTTCAAAATAGATTTGCTCACAACCTACTGCTTTCAAAGCATCAATCTGACGATCAAGATTTTGATCCACTGTTGAAACACGTGCATAACCAATTTTCATTTTTATAATCCTATGGAGAAGTACCAAAAAAGGGTAAATCTGTTTTGTTTTGAAACTATAAGTAATGATACTTCTTTTGGTACTACTTTTCGATATCAACACGAGTATTAATACGCGATTTTTTATCTTTTTTATTCATGTATCAAAATCGATCGTTTTTGATACATGTCAAGTACTACGAAACTATCTTCTGGCTGGTTTCAGAAAATATTGTTATTAGTTAAGTATTAAAAATGGCGGGTTAAAACCCGCCATTTTTTTGTCTTCTATGCCACAACAAACATACAAAACTTATACGTCAGTTTCTTTAATATAAGTCAATAAATCACCCCTGCTACCAATCTGAGCTGAGAGAGAATATAGCTTATTCGCTGAAGTTCCGTCAGTATAATTCACTTCAACAGTCAAAAAATCAGACTCAAGGGTATTTAATAAATCTGATGCGATTTCTCTATCCGTAGCCTCATCCTGTTTGATGTTAATTTTTCCATCAGATTCAATTATTATCCCAATTAATGTGTAGGAAATATCCTCTGATTCGGAAAATGTTATAGATTTTCTTCCTTTAAGTATTACCTCATTTAAATCAGCAGAATAATCCTCAGCCGGAGAGCAGAGAGTCACGTTAGACTGAGAAGTAGAATACGTAACTGACTTAACTTCTTTAGCTGCTAAAACTGTGGCATTTAATGAAATAACTCCCTTTAAGCTAGAGATCTCTTGTGCTTCCTTATCAAGGCTGTAATCAACCTTATCAATTGTAATAGAACTTGCCTCTTTGATGGATTCATTTTCGTTTATAGACTCTCCATTTTTGAATGAAGCAATAGAGAAATCGGTATTTTGGTCGCTAGTCTTCACGTTGAAAGCTACCGTAACCACGAAGACAACAATCAATACAAAAATAAGAACTATTCCAAATCGGAAGGGTTTTTTAAAAGATCGCTCACCTAATAAACGAGACTGCATCTTAAATTACCCACTCGGCTCTAATATATGTTTCTCCCATTCCAGAAACATAAACTTGGCCCACACATTCTCCTCCATTTAAATGAGTGTACATAGAACTCATAGTCGGTGTATAGGGACAATAATCCCAATTAGTATTTATAGTATGGGATTGAGTGTTAAACGTGGCGTCTTTATAGAATTGCCCCATCAACCCTTGGGCTACAGCCATACTACGTCCTTGGATGCTCGCAAACGAAGCTTTGCTATACACGGTTCCGACCGCTTTAGAAATTTTAATATTTGGGTCAACAATCGAATAAGTTATTTCTATCTTAACAAGAGCAGATGGCTCATCTGCGGTATCAGATCCAATATTTCTAGCGTTTCCTGATGTAGGCATAGCTAAACGAGCACTACAACTTGAAACAATAGTTCCATCGTTGTTCTGCACAGTATTTATATCCCTATAAAGACGCAAACCAGAATCGGAGCTCCTTGCATTTGTTGATAAGCTATCAACTCCGGCACCTTCTTTAGATAAGAGGATATTTCCAGCAGAATCTTCCACCGTAAAACGACAAGAAGGAATGCGCGATGAGCTAGCTATAGCCGAATCTTCAGCAAAAGCTACCGAAGGAATAAGTAAGGAACCGGCCGCAACAAGACCACCAAATTTAATAAGATCACGCCTCGAAAATACAGTGTTCATAAGAACCTCCAATCAGAGGAAATACAGAATAACTACCAAAGATTTAAGTTATTGAGTACGTAAACCACCTTTCTCTTAGATAGAGAGGAAAGCGATGCATCACTGTATAGTTGTTATTCTACAATAAACTAAAACAAAATGCCTGATAAAATGGCTAATCATAATATATTTAAGTGGAAACGATAAATTTGGTATCTTATATGTCTTTTTTAAAATGTTTAATTATCTTACCAATCGAGAATCCAAACAAAGCAAGCATAAGACCAATAACCCCTGTCATTATTGATGGAAACACCAACTGGCCATAAATAATCATATTTAACAAATCAAACGTAAGATAGCCCAGAAGCATATAAAAGAAACCTAGTAAAACTATGAATAGAAAAGACCTTTTAGTACTTACTTTAACCGAAGAGATAATCGAAAGAATTATTATCACTACAGGATTTGATATTAAAAAAAATAGAACTATATAGCTGTTTGGCTCAATACCGCTTAAAAAGGACCAAAACCCAATAAGCGAAACAACCCATATCGAAAGATAGACTATAAATAACTTCAACATAAGTAAACCAATCTAAACAAGGAAAAACTACCTTACATTCACCGAATTTTTTCTCCTTAAAAGTTAAAACGTTACGATTTCTCCTGATAATAACAGTAATCGGCTTTCTTTAAGAGAAGGGAGAAGTATTAGGCTCATCTAAAATTGCTATATTCTATGATTAAGGAGAATACAATGATCACCAAAACAAAAATTTTCACAACGATGCTCATTGTTTTTGTAATGAATTTATGTATTGTTACCGTAGTTTACGCGGATGAATCTAAAGAACTCGCAGCAACACCAACCCAGCAAGAACTTAATGCGATGATGCCTTCACAACAAGAATTAGAATCCGTCAAAGAATCAGTTGACTTAAAGCCTGTCTACGAACATAAGAAAGATGGAGAAACTCAGAGTACTACCCTTGCTTCTACTTCTACAGGCAGTTATCCGACCTACAAAGGAACAATTTTAGTAACGGCTGATAAATTCAGCGGAATAATTCCAACTGGTCATGCAGCAATTATTTTTAGATACGATACCGTTATTGAGTCTCTCGCCCAGGGAGTCACATGGGGTCCAAATGATTGGAACTATTCTAAACAAACTGCATACGGAGCTGAAGTTAAAGGCGTAACTTCTCTAGAAGCTCAAGCTGCAGCAAATTGGTGTTTTAATCAAGAAGGGAAACCTTATAATTACAATTTTTTTGACACTATGACACGTGATCGATTCTATTGTTCCCAGTTAGTTTGGGCAGCATTTTATGACTTATATAACGTTGATATCAGCACTAGCGACTTTGGTACTGCTATTTACCCCATGGAAATACTTAATTCACCAAATGTACAGGTTATTTATCGCAAATCTTAAAGAGGGCAAATGAAACACTTCATCGTCATATTATTAGCTAGTTGTTTAATCTCTCTCTATGGATGCAGTAGTACTCAACAGCATAATATCAACGATGAAAACACTATTGGGATTATCGAAACAAAAAACGACTCTGAAGAAAGCCGAATTTTATTCTATGACGAGAATTTAAACTTGCAATCTGAATTAGATATTGAATACGCTTCAGTTAATAGTATCTTTTACAATCCAGTTATTAAAAACGATTCTTTATTCTTGATTCCAAAAGGGATAATCAATAAAAAAACAAATAAAGAAATAATCGAGTTATGTTTAAACACAGCGGAAACTACATCTTACTCGATCAACCAACCGGCAATTAATTCAGTTGCCGTTAATAATGAATATCTATTTACTTGCAATACATTAAACGATATTACCTACATAAGCAGATACACTTTTGACTCTGATGAAATAAAGCTTATACAAATTAAAAACCAATACGTTTCTTTTATTACAGTCAGCAACAATAAACTGTATGCTTTTTCTTCAACGATGGATAATAAATATTCAACCATTAGTTGCTTTGACAGCGATTTAAACTTTTTATTTGAGACTGATTGCACAGAACTTGGTACAGGAGTATACCAATCAGCTGAATATAATGAATATCTCTATTTTTCCGTCCTGTATCCATATAATTCAAAAACATCAAATCAAATCGGGAGACTAAATACCGAAACAAATGAATTCGAGATCATTTCAACAGAAGTAGATAAACCGTTTGGCCTACAACGATATGAAAACACTCTAGTTATAACTCATTACGATATCGTAAACAGAGCAAATACTTCATCAATAAGCCTGGTCAATCTCGAAACAAACAAGATAACAACTCATTCATTCAATCACGGAGCAGAGCAGGTAACCGTGGTTAACGGAAAAATATATGTACTATCAAAAGAAAAGATATACTGCTATTCCCTTGATGACTGGAGTCTTCTAAAAACAACTGAAATTAAAAAAGACAATCAAGATTTCAGTTATATAACAGGAATATTTGCGGTTTAGATTTAAACGCTTGGAGTCTAACAAACCTAAACTCCAAGCGTTCTCACAGGAACGACCATTACCCCATCATCTCTTGTATAGCTAAATTGACCAGTTCCAACCAGCACCATTAAAAAAGATGGCTTGTTCATCTTCGTTTCGTCAATTTTTTCACTTAAATCAAGAAGACTTTCCGCACCGTCATTTATAAGATCATCGCCACCTAGTTTAACTTCAATAAGTCCATATTTTCCTGAACGAAGCCTTAGAACAATATCGCATTCAAGACCAGTTTTATCGCGATAATGACACACTTCACCATCTAGTACATCCGCGTAAACACGCAGATCCCTTACACATAAATCCTCGAACAAGAATCCAAAAGTATTTAGATCATTTATTAAATCGTTAGGTCCAATACCTAAAGAAGCAGTCCCTATCGAGGGATCAACAAAATGCCGAGTAGGAGTTGTCCTAATTGCAGTTTTAGAACGTAAGTTTGGGTTCCATGCTGGTATATCATCTACGACAAAAATTTGTTGAAGTGCTTCAATATATTCAAGGAAAGTTTTTTCTGATATCGATAAGCCTGACTGTAAAAGATCCTCACGCATACTCGAATAAGAACCTTGCGAAGAAACCATCCGCGAATAAGAACGTAATAGCGCATAGGCTATTTGAGAATTTCTTTTAGTGTTATCTACTCGCGATATATCGATTGTTGCTACAGCATCAACGTAGTCCATCGCTTGCCTTAAAGCAATATCGTCACTTTGATTTAAGGCTTTTGGCCAACCCCCTCGACAAGTAAGAAACGCAAGATCAACTAAACTGTCTTCCGCTTTTACTACAGGCAAAGGCTTACCATCGAATAAGTCGGATAAAGAAACACCGCCGTTGGATTCCCCTGACTCATATAAAGACATCGTTCTCATTTTCATTCGAGATACACGCCCAGTACCTGAGTGATACACCCCACTTAAATCTGCAGGTACTGCAGATCCTGTAAGAATAAACTGTCCAAAATCGCCCCGCTTATCAATCTCAAAACGGATAGCATCCCACAGCGCAGGAGCAATCTGCCATTCATCAATAAGCATTGGTGTTTTGCCTTCAAGTAAAACATCAGGAGCAACACTGGCAAGTCGAATATTCTGAGACCGCGTTGTAGGATCTTGCATATACACAACACTGTTAGACTGCTGCAAAGCAGTTGTTGTTTTTCCACACCATTTGGGACCTTCAATCAGTACAGCCCCTTTTGAGGATAATCTCTGCTTTAGTACCTGGTCATAAAGTCGCGGGATGTATTCTTTCATGAAAAATATCCTTATCAAAAATGCCAATTACAGTGTTTGGCTTAATTTTACTACAGTGTTTGGCTCGTTTTTACTACAGTAGTTGGCTTAATTTTACTACAGTGTTTGGCTCGTTTTTACTACAGTAGTTGGCAAACTAACTTAGGAAAGCTTTGAAGATGCTTAACTTCTTTGATCTTGCTTGAACTCTTTGAACTTCCTTGAACTTTTTACCAAACGATCAAGCGCCACAAGAAAACGAGCTATGTAGCTAGAGGTGGATCGAGTCCCAAAGAAAACTCAAGGCCACTAGGAGCATTCTCATAACCTGAAAGACGCCCAACACCCAATGTACGGTTGCCAAAATTTTGCACTTTCGAGAAACCGCCCGACTCACAGTATTCTTCAGAAGCTTCCTGGGGCGTTTTGGTGGCCTTAATAGCATCAAGTAATTCTTTAGTACGGCTAAATTGAATTTTGATATGGCGTCTTAGAGTTCGCCTAGCATATGTGCGTGCTCCATTATTACGCTTAACAACACTCGCGACGGTGCGCCTTGAGACACCCACGCGCTTAGCAACCTGATCATACGTCATACCTTCAGCTACTAATTCAAGAATATCTCGATCGCGTTTGGCACGTTTCTCGCGTGTTTTCTGCTTAGCTAATTCCCTATCAAGAGTTCGCTTACTCTTAAAAAGCCCCAGATGGTCCGATTCGAGTTGGGTAATCTTTAGAAACTTAGTGATGATCGTATCGAGCTTTATGCGATAGGTTCCCTTGCGCTCTAAGTTATCACGCGTTGCTTTAAGTTCCATCTCAGGAAGAGGAACAGCAAAGCCAAGATTGAAAGCTTTCGCTAATTCAAAAGCCTTATCTATCCCATAAACCTGAGTTGCGGCGTTCATGTAAACGAACACCATATTGTTGCGTGTATTGTTGGTACAAGGCTCGCCCTGTCCATGATCTCGGTAATCTCGCAACTGCTCTAATTCCTTCAGGCGTCTAATTGAAATGCGCTCAAAATCAATCACATGAACTACTTTATTAGGTGCAGTAATACTTGTATCTACCGAAGGCAAAGCAGACTCAAGCATCTCAAAGTTATACATCGCCTCATCATTTGCATAAATAAGCTCGGCGTAGCTATGTGAAGAGGTATTGTATGTCCCTGGGATACGCGCAATACGCGCAAGATCGTGAACGGCACGATCGTTTCCAGCTCCCCTAATAGAAGCACATATCTTATCAAGCACTCCATCTATGCGATGTTCGATTTGTTTAATACGCCATAGAGCCTTTTCGCAAACAACGCTTCCACCTTCAGGTGAGCGCTTGCGGTATGGTACCGAGCGTGCAAACAAGTAATAAAGATGAAAGCCGCGACCTGAATCAACAATCATAGTAGGCGTCGGCAATACTGCATTATCAATTACATTAAAGAGAGCACTTTTTACTTGCTGCTTAACAGCAACAAGATCAGCATCATCGTTATGAATATCTATATCGAAAAATAACGAGTTGATTTGACGCGTACGGTTACTATCGCGCTTTGCACCATTAAACCCATTGTGAGTAACAAACGTATCGACCGCACCACACAGATCAAGATCGCGCAAAACGTCACTACGATAAGCACGCTGCGAGAAAGTATCGCCTGTTTTGGTAGCAACTATATAGTTTGACTTCCAGTCATCATGAGTAAGTAAGCACAGAAAGCGCTTACGACCATGATCTGAAAATTGCGATGGGTTTAGTGAAAAAGCTGTGTTTTCCATCGAAATTTAGCCAAATTTTGCAACTTTTACCTGTTTTTGGCAAAGCTCCGCTAGAGAAACGCGCTACACTACTCACAGACAAACCAAAACGCTCTACCCACATATTGATCACTCTGGTCTGATCAACCAACGTCGCCAAACATCGAACAGAACATGTTTGAGTGATGTATATGAGGAAGATTTTTTGAGTTGTGTAGCGCGTTTCACTACTAGAGAGCCGAACAATGTGATCGCCAAACGCATTGTTCGGCTCTCTTTCTAGCAAAACGCCATATATGTCAGATAACCACTGCTAAGCTATGGCCATCCCCCTCTCGATTAAATCTATTTGCGCAAAAGCGCCCATACTGAATGATGGCCAAACACGATCAGCCAGCATGGGAACTTTCGCTGTATTAAGTAATCCGTTATTCATCTGCACCCCTTAAATAATTAAGAGTAGCGCTATAAGCCTTACTGCTGCTATCCCTTTTTGCTGCAGTTAATAGCTCAATGGTTTTATCAATATTCTGCTCTAAATTATCGACAAACAATCGCACAAAAGGATACGGATCATCATTGAGCTGAAATGCCCTCAAGGCTGCAATGTAATCTGCGCGCCCACTTGCTTGAATATTGGTAGGCTCATAGCCATTGAGCATGAGTAAGTAGTTAGACAACAAGCGACCGGTGCGGCCATTAGCATTAACAAAGGGATGGATCGACTCGAACTCAAGATGAAACAAAGCTGCGACAATTGCAGGATGGCGTTTTGAACTAACAATTGATGCAATAAGCTCAGCCATCCGCTCAGGCACATACATGGCAGGACAAGGTTCAAAAGAAGTTCCCGTAATTTCTACTTCTGTTGTACGGTAAGACCCTCGTGCCGCTTCGATTAGGGCATCCTCATAAACTAGTTTATGAATAGCAAGAATGAGCGTCTCAGATAGAGGTGCTTTTATCTTTAAAAGCTCTCTCAGATAGTTAATAGCAGCTTTAGCTCCTTTTGCTTGCGCAATCTCATCAGAATCAGCGTCGAGATCATCTACCCCTTCAAACACCAATGCAGTATCCCCTAGAGTCATAGTGGATCCCTCGATGGCATTAGAGTTATACGCACTTGTTACTGCCCAATTCCAAGCAACACGCTCGTAGGCATCAGGATTTTGCGAACGCAAAGTGTTTATCTGTTGCTGCTTAGCGTCTATCCGAGCTAGATTCTCATTAAGTATTTTTAAGTCTTGAAAACCCAACTATCTCTCCGTATTAACCAGAGGTGATGTTGGTCCATAAAAAAGTGATTTCGACGTGAATTTTATACGCCGACCAAAACCTGCCCTTGACACTACAAGAGAGGCCTGGTAACTTTGTCATTGCGACAAAACACAACGCAAAAACAAAGTTTTAATTATTGCGAAGCCCCGGTCAGGGCTTCTTCTTTTTTATGGGCCTGTTCGGGTTGTTGCCCGAACCACATCACCTTAATCCTTCCTTAACTTGCTAATCTTACCATTACTATTAGTGCTCTTAGTTACTAATCCACAACATCTTGTTATCTCTCATGTTTGTCTCGGTATTCCTGCATCCATCTTTTGATGCAATTGCGGTTGTTTATGCCATAACGCTTCATGACCGCAATAACACTTACACCGTTTAAGCGGTCATTTATGGCAGCTTGCTTTGTTTATTTGTCGTAGTGTTTGTACGAATGAGGTGATTTTAAAAGACCCTCTTCCCCTAAAGCTCTCCACGTGCAAGCCCATTCGCGGACCGTTTCGCGATTAATCCCAAGCTCTGATGAGACTGCCTTATAGCCATACCCCTGGTTAAAAAGCTCTGCAGCTTTTGCTCGCTTTCGAGCACCAATTGAAGTTCCCATTCCAATCTACCTCTATCCCCTTTTAGCGCATCTGAAGCAATAGCCATCCTTTGTTTCAACAAAAGAAAAAGCAACAAATAAAGCCACCTGAACCGGGGAATAGATCATGCACAAAGATGATATAATCACAAATGAACGGTGCCCCGCCGATTCGGGCAGCATCGTTGGTTTTGATTAAAGCCGGGTTACTTTTGCAGGGTGTCCCGGCTTTATTTTTTGCCTTTGATACCGTTCGCTATTTTCGACTAAGGCCGATGATTGCCACAACAACGCTAAAAATCGCACATACAGCGATAACCGTTTGAGAATCCATCGGCGACACCTCCTTTCGAGATGCCACCCAAAACAGCGAAGCACCAAAAGGAAGTATACCGATCCTTGAGTTTTTTTAGATAGCAGAATACAATTAAGACAAACGGCGCCCCGCCTAGTTCGGGCAGCGTTTGTTTCACTTAAAAGCCGGGTTACTTTTGCAGGGTTCCCCGGCTTTCTTTGTGCCTACTTAACACTGATCGCTTTCACTCTCTTCGTATTAGGCAAAGCCCAATAATTCCGATGATCACCAACAACAACTGACACATAGTGTTTATTGTTTCGGTATCCATAAGCAGTCTCCAATCTCTTAGAGCTGCCCGAGTCTTAGCGACGCGCCATGAGTAGAGAGTATACCCCACATCCCATTTAATGCTTTTTCTTTTGTCAAAGTGCCTTACTGGGAGGGCATTAGCCCTCCCAGTAAATGTGTATTAAAGTTGTGTATGTGTATATTTCATACACAACATCTAAGCCCTATCTCGTAGCTCCGCAAATAGAGCATTTTTCGAATTGGGTACCAGGAACAGGAACACGCTCAGTTCCAACCTGTACTTGAACAGGCGCATATGAATGATCCTCGCCAAAACCGAGTGAATCTAAATGGTTGCTAAGTGCACCGTAACTATCAAATGTTGTTCCACAAGAACACTTGTAGTGCTCTTCGTAGACTGGCTTACTGTAGTATTGCGTCTGGTCTACCCAGTTATGAGTGTGTCCCTGACTAGAGCCGCCTGATGAAGATCCGCTAGAGCTTGAACCACCAGAGGATCCACTACCTGCCGAGCTATTACCAGATGAAGATCCTCCACCATTGCTTGTCGCATTGTTTTTATGCGAGGTTGCAGGTGCTTTTTCGGTTGCCTTCTTGGTGGCAGCAGTTGCCTTAGCTAAAACATCTTCATTACCAGTTGCCTTTGCGGCCTCTTCAGCCTTCTTGGTAGCTTCTTCTACTTCTTCGGCACTAGCATTTTCTAGATCAAGCTTTTCCAGGTCAAAAGTTGCTGTGATGTCTTCACCTTCAAGAGTAACTACCTGCGGTTCAGGCTCTTTAAAAAGTGTGCCATCTTCTAACACCGGCGTTGCTTCTACTTGCAAAGTGTAAGTACCACGCTCAGTAACATCTTCTAATCCCCAAGGGGTATTAGCATCCATTACTACCGTCTTGAAGGCTTCAGGGTCATTGGAATCGTCATCATCAGATAGAGCGTCTTTTACATCGCCTTGATAAATAGCAAGCTCTACAGGAGTTGAGGTTTGTTTATTCCATCCTTCAGCATTAACCTGAGCGGACAACATGCCCACCTTGGTGCTGAAATAAAAAACACCTGCAGCGATTGCAGCTATTACCACTACTGCCGCAACAATACCGATAATGATATTTCGATGCTTATTGTTAGTACTTGTTCCCGACTCTTCAATATTCTCAATAGACTCCGACGGCAGCTCTACCGTCTTATCCTCATTGGTTTCCATTTATGCTCTTCCTTTCTCTTACTAATTACTATATATCGCTCTTTCCTTCATGCTCCTGAGCTATTAGCTCAGGAGCAAAGGAAGAGCATTAACAGGGAGCTACCCTGCTAATGGATTATTGTTCGGTCGCCTCATCAGATTCCCCTTGTTGCTCATTGGCGAGCCGTAAGCGATGACGAGCATATAAAACACCCCCGCCAGCAACTATTACAACGCCACCCACAACAAGGACGATCCACCAAGGGAATCCATCGGATGTTTTAACGAGGCCGTAACCGCCGTTGCTCCAACTACCAGCATCACCTACCCAAGTACTTGTGGTGCCGTCATAAGACATGGTGGGAATTACGCGTGTTTCAACACGGTCTTCTGCATCGTCTTTTAAGCCATCGCCGTTATGCCAATTACGCGTAATATGACTCTCTGCAGAATTAGGAATAATGATGTCATCACCCATTGACTACAGACAGTGGCTCAGTTGCCTTTACTAAGTAAGTCAATGGCGTTGTTGATTTAAGACCAACATCAACCGAGCCAAATTCAAGCATTAACCCAGTGATGTATTCGCCATCAGCAAGACCAAGATCATCAACGTTGAGCTGCTCGCGGTTTGATGTGCTTATATCTTGCTTCCAGAGTTTCCAGCCAACCGTACTGATACGATCAGTGCCATCAGCTAACTGATTATCAGGATTGTCAGCAGTCGCACTTGCAGCTGAATACACCGTATTAGGGTCAGTCATGTTCGTCTGATACCACAGGTTATAGGTGCCATTGGTATCGTTATCGACAATTGGTGTCCATAATTTAGTAAGGCGGATTCCCTTTTCAACGAACTCGCAATTATCGATTACCGTGTATTGGTCAGCGCGAACGTTAGTTGCACCATTGGTAAAGTTCACGTCGTACTTGTACTCTTCGATATTAACGTTGTTGTAATTAACGTTTTGGTTTGGCAGTGATACAAAACCAGCACTGGTACGCTCGATTGTCGATTTATCAACCGTAGTTTCGAGATTGATCTTTAAGTTGTTGTAGACCTGAACTTGCTTTTGCTCTGCTTCATCTACCTTGAAATAATACTTATCCCAAGTAGAGCCATCAGACTCCCACCATTCAGCCATTGAAGCATCGGGGCATTCCTCGACCGTCATGTAATAGCCAAACGTAAGACCACGGAACAAAAGCGTACCGTTGTCGTTGGTGAGTCCTTCGTCTACTTTTTCCCAACGTGTTGTATCAATATCCGTACTTGGATCCTCGGTATAAACGTCATGTCCGGGACGAGTTTGAGACTCAAGATACTCCTGGGGTTCACCAAGTCCGATATAACGCCACAGGCTAAATTTTGTATTACCAACTGGTGCACCAGTATCTTGATCGTGCTTTTCTACTTGTATATCACGGTAGTGCCAATTTTCATTAGTGTGCACTAACGCAGGGGTACCATCAACGATCTTGTACTCCCAGGAGTCGCCGGCAACACCTTCATAAGTTCCCTCTTCAAACTTCTTGTAGGTGTTTTCATCGATTACGAAGTCAACATAAGGAGCGTCATACGACTCTTCAGGCTCCATGTAGCCGTCATCGGTGCCAACACCAGCAGGCTTTACTTCCTCTAAGCGATAAGTACCGAATTTAGAAATTGCTTGATCACTAAAATCAATGCGCCCCTCTTCGTTGGTGGTATAGCGCTCGATCTCTGTCCAGGAGCCATCGGCTTCTTTATAAGATAAGGTCCACTCAGATCCTTGAACTTTTTCAGCATCCTGTTCAAGACCAACGTCATCGAGCGAATCGCCATCGACTTTAATCAGATCAAAATCAGGCTTTTCGTAATTAGTTACTTCTTGGTCATAAATTACATGATTTTCAAAGACGTTTTGCTTGCCAACCTCCATGGAACCGCTACCCAAAGAGTCCTTATACAAAATGATATTGTCAGGAACCGTAGCTTCATCTTCTACGATGGTGTAGGTATCATACACAAGCGCATCTTCAGAGGTGGACGCAAAACCGTTAGCATCCAGGAACAGTTCGTCAACCATCTCTCCGGAAGCATTTTCGAAAGTCATTTTCTCGCCAGCGGAGTTATAGATAAAGAATCCAATACCCTCTAACTCTTCATTATTGCCACCCTCAAGTTGCTTGGTGATAGAGATGCCACCGCGCATTACCTGTTCAGGAACTTCAGGCGCGTTATAAACTACAGCAGACTCTCCAACTTTCCCTTCGTCTGTTATTTGCTGAATAAATATTTGATCATTAAGAAGATAACCAGTTGGAGCTTTAGTTTCTTGGATGACTACCGTTCCCAAAGGTATAGTAGGAGCACCCGCTGACGTCTTAAAGAGAGGATCGCCTTCCACTAAAAATTTATCATCAAGTCGCGCTTGGCCATTTTCATTGGTTGAAACAACCCAAGTGCGCATCGGATCACCAGAAGCTTCTGCCTCTTCTACGGTGGAATACTGACCATCGTAATACTTGACCGTGAACTCAGCTCCTGCCAATGAGGCAGATCCTTGAGGTAAGTTCTGCGTTGTTTCAAGGTCAATCTTGCCTGCCCACATAACAGCAGGGTCACTGAGCGGAGTGTCCTTTACACCACCCGAACCATTTACTCTTACGGTTCCGTTCTGTACATACACTGCATAAACCGTATTGTCGATTTCATAGCCCTTTTCAGGTGGAGTTACTTCCTTAACGTAATAAGTGCCAACGTTGTACCATTTGCTCTTTGCGTATCCATCCGCGTTTAAAGTAAGTGTCTCAAGTCGATTATTATCAGCTTCGGCATCAGCGGTGTTGGCATACACACCATATTCAACGCCCTCAAAACTTGCATAACAATCATTACCATCAGTCACATCGGGATCTGCAGAGTGCTTTTGCAGGTCGATATAGCCACCAAAGCTACGCCAGATTGATAATGTTCGGTACAAGCTTTGATAACCATCTTGATAAACATAATCACCAGTACCATACCAAGTAATACTTAAATCAACTTGGCCTGTGTTGTAATTAATGCCCGTAACAGTTGCGGTATAACTCCAAACACCACCAACAACAGGAGCGGCGCGACCATGATCAGCGCAATAGGCAGTAACAGTACCGAGTTCAGTTAATATGCCGCTTGTTACATCCAAATTGACGTAATTTACGGTATGACCATTGCCGCCGGATACATAAGAGACTCTACCGTATCCAGTAAACTGTTCACCAACATAAGGGTTTGACGAGCTGCGAGCCATTTTGCTCATCATCATGAGATTATTAGCGGCACTGATATCTGTCTTACCAGCAGTACCTACTTTTATAGTAACAACCTTGTTCTCACCTGCGAATGAAACCTCTTTGCTGAATTCAGTCACACCAGTAAAAGAATCAGAATGTTCAATTTCAATTCCGGCAATATTGGTAGTCTCAATTGACACATCAGTTGCGCTCTGAGTTTTTCCACTCAAAAGCATCCATGTACCCGTTTTACCAGATACCTTTTGTTCTTGATTAGCCTTAATGGTGATCGTTTCATCTTCAGGAAGAGTCAAGGTAACTTCTGCTTCACCTTCAACACGAACTAAAACATCCGTTACAGCTTCCTCGTCGGCATGCAGGCCATCTTCACCTTTATTTTCTGTGTTGCCGCCAGTCTCAATACCAGGCTGAGTCTCTTCGCTTCCATCCTGCTCGACAGGCTCCATTGTTAAAGTAATAGTCGTTTCCTTTAACTGGTCGTAGGCAAGACCGTCCTCAGAAACGAATTCAACAGCAGAATTGGCATCAATAGCTACTTTAGATTTTTCTGAAATGACATAATCAGCACCTTTGTATATAAAACGGTAAGTACCCGATTCAAGATTTTCAAACTTGTTATTTTGATTTTCCCCTGCACGAAGTTGTAGGTTTTTGACTTTATTCCAGGATCCATTTTCTTGCTTCTCAAGGCTAAAGGAATAAATAGCTCCTGAGTCTAAACCATCACCATAAAGCTCTATATACAAAGGCTTAGGCTTCTCGACACTAGCTGACTTTTCATCAGATTCAGTCTTATTGCTAGATGACTCAAACTTCTCAATAACCTTTTCGGGTTCATCGGTATTAACAGTGTTTTTATCAACACTTTCTTTATTTTCAGTATCACTGTCACTATTGGTTACTTTAGGTTGCTCCGAAGACTCTTCTTCGGAAACAGCATTTTGCTTTTCCTGAGAAGTCTCACTTTCTTCTACTACCTCACTATTAGTAGAAGTAGCGTCTTCTTCGCCAACTTCACCAAAAGCAGTAATAGGACTAAGCCCTAAAACTAAAACAATAGCTAAAAGGATATTGAGCGCTCGTTGTTTCGGGCTCAGAGTATTTTCGTGTGTGTTCTTCATTAGATATGCCCTCCTAACTAAACGAGCGGATTAACAATGCGAATACGTCTTGCAGCTTGACCATTAAAGAGAACGACATCTCCCTGGCTTATTTTTACTGTGTGATCAATACAACGTTTAGGCATCTCGACCTCGACATGGACATCATCGGTCATTACGTTAATAGGCATAGATTCAGGGATCCGAACCTCAAAGCCATTTCCCATCTTCTCGACCTTAACGCGACCTAAAAGACGCTCATCAGTTGCTTCGACCTCATAAACACGAGCGCGGGTTCGACGCCACCACAGTGCAACAATAATCGGGGTACCAATAACCGCTGCAGCACCAAGAATTGCTAAAAGAATCGCCCACCAAGGAATACCTGGGACATCAGGGATAGCTTCTTGGATTGGTTCGGGAATAATAGATGGTTCTTCTTCATACGTTGCTGTTATTACCATCTGGTCATCCTGCAATTCAGCTACACCACTGTAAGTAACAGTAACGGTATATCCAGGAATCGTGAGATAGTCCTCCGTACCACGGTAATTGCATTGAGCGGTATAACTAACAGGCACGCCATATTCGTCTACTTCGTCAATGGTAAAAGTAACATCAGAGAGCTCTAGCTCTTTAGTAGTGGTGGCATTCATTGATGCGTCACTTGTTACTGTGAAACTCTGAGTTCTCGGCAACTGATTGGCATCATTAGTTGGCAGACCACTAAAAGATTTGGATCGGTCAACCTGACGAGTAAGACTCTCATATTCAGGTTCACGAACGACACTGCTAACTGTTAGACTACCCGTATAGCCGTCCCCGTCGCTGTAACCCAGTGATGAGTCGAAATACTTGAGTGCTGCAGAATCACTAGATGCTTGGTCGGCTGGAAGTGATTGCGTGCGCGTCTCGCTTAAGCTTTTCGTGGGGCGGCTCCATCCTTCATCATTTACTGGCTCACTTTGTGAGACCAGACGATAGTGCTTGCCGTCTTTCTCGATGCTCGTTGGTATCTCTACCGAATCCTCACCCGCTGAAGCCATGTAGGTATAGTCTTGAGTAATTTGTGCTACCTCGTCGGCTAAAGCTGGTATGGGCATTAAAGACAGACTTAGCACTATAGCCACCAATGCACCAAGAGCACTATGAATACATTTAGTCGCTTGCATGCTTACATCCTTTCTTTAACTAATCGACTAACTCAAACTTAAATAATTCTTTTGAAAAACCTGCTCACAAAAGCAAATTCGGCCAAATTTGAACCTTATCGCCTTTTATCCTACCTTTTATATTATCCTACTTTATCCTACTTTGTCCTACTTTCTCCGATTTTCACCTAGAGAAAGGGGAAAATAGTCGCTAAAGCACGATCAAGCGAGAGCCCATTGAAAATAGTGTTGTAGATCACCGACGCTAAAATCGAAACTACAACCGCCGCGACGATAAAACCAATAAATCCAGTGACACTATGAAAAGCTCGCTTTAGCGTTGCTTTAGGGGTGTTAATTCCGCTGTCTCTTGTAACTTGCTGTACCAAAATCACAGGAGAGCCATCTTCGGTTTTCATGTTCAATACTTCCGATGTGCCTGCAACTTCGCTTTGGTGTTCTTCAGGTATCTGCTCGGGTTGTTCCTCTTCTTTTTCAGCCCTCGCTATTGCCTCAGCTTGTTCTTCAGGAGAGCGATAATCCCATACGGGCTCATACAGTTCATCAAAATTGCTGTAGTTAGTTTTCATCGTTTTGCCACCTTCCACGGAAGATGGAACTTAAAGCCATCGCTGTTTTCTTGATCTTGCTGATTTTTAGATGGACTCCAACGCTCGTAATCGCGCTTAGATATAGCAGGCTCCAAAAGCTCAAGAATTGACTCTGGTATTCCCTCTTCAACACTCCTGAAAAGTGGCGCAGGAATTAAAGGCATAAAGACAATCTTGGCGCGGCCGTCACTAAGTACATCAATTCGTTGCTTTAGTTCTTCTTCGACTCGTTCAAACGGAACACCAAAAACACTAAAGGTAGTTTTGGCAATCTCGCGCTTGGACATTTTAGGAATAGTCAGTCTAGCCTCTCTCCATTCACACGTTGAAGCAAGAAAGCTGGAATGGATACATAGGTCTGCCGACATGTAGACATTAAGTTTGCGAAGAGCAGTTCGAGCACTTACATCTAGTTTCTTCGCCTTCATTAATTTTGGATCTATCTGAAGCCAAAGTGTCTGAGCTATATCGCAGAGGATATAGTCGTATCCTTGCGGCACCGATGTCGGTTCATCGCCGTAATAAATATCAACACCATTGATACTTAACAAGCCTAATTCCTGATTACAAGGAACACGTGAAAAAACGCGATGCAATCCTTCCCAGTCGCTTTGCTGTATAACTGCCGCTACGCGTTTGCCCATAATGCTAAGAGCACGGGCGCACGCATAAAGTAGATGCGTCGATCCAGAATGAGGCAAAGACTGAGCAAAAACAATCTTTCTTGCAACTGAAGTATCGAGCTCAGCAACTTGTGGAGGCTGAGCAAGAGGTACAACTAGTTTTTCTCGTACTTCTTTTTCGTCTTCAACTTCTTTCTCTTGAGGTATTGGTTTGGCGATCTTTCGTTGAGAAGCTTTTCTTTGATTAGTTGCCTCTGTAGCTGATGTATTGGCTTCTTCAGTCGCTATCTTTTCTTTAGGCTCTAAGGTTTTTGCTGCCTTGGGCTTTTTAGTGTCGATCTTCACGCAATACTTTTTAGAAACCTCAGCAGACAAAGGGTGCATCAGAAGTTCAATTAATTGATCCAGCTCTTGATAATCCTCGCTCGAATTAGCATTAGCAGCAATTTGAGTTACACCACAAAGTCCAAGCCCGTTATAAAACTTAGACGGACATACCCTATCTTTAGAACTAATAAAGATAACTGTCAGCTTAGATTTTGTTTTAGAGAGCGCATTAAGCAGCTCGGTATCAGACATCGTGCCGTCCATGACAACAAAATGGCTGTATCCTTCTTTGTCAAAAATCTCTATTTCGCTCTCGAGCGGCGCCATGATATCTGCTGCTGCACTATCCCATGCGGATAGTGCCAAAAGCACATCATCTATCACTTCATCGGGCGCCCATACCGCGATCCTAAATGAGTTCATGTCACTACCTTCCGTTAGACGTTTCAAAGAATACCCCCCCCCATGACCTAAAGTAAATAAACATTTTGCACCTTTCTCCAGCTCAAGGGTGAGTATGCTAATTGATACTAACGTTTTACATCAAAAATGAAATACACTTTTCCGCTCGCAGTAATCTCTGAAGGACTAAATTGGCGGTTTACAAAATTTTTTGAATCATTGTCATTAGGATCGTTTACCAACACTTTCCCATCAGCAGTAACACCGCGCAAAACAATAAAGTGTCCACCGCTTGTAAAAATCCCTGCACTTTGCGAGCTAATAACAGGATGTCCTGATTTAAGAGCAGCATATACTTCTGACCAACTCGTGGTCTGCTTTACGCTGCCACATCCAAACGCAGTTGCTGCCGCCTGGAAATATCCCCATGAAGTGCCTCCACCAATATGATATTGACCACCCATCAATACCTTATCTGGCGTGAGCGTTTGCCCTGTAAGATAGCTCGCAACCATAGCAAATGAGGTAGGTCCACAAGCGGAAGCAGCGATAGTATTCGATCCGCCAGAAGCATAGGGATATGGCAGACTGCCCCAGCGAGAATCGTATTGTTTGTAAAGCGGTATAGGCAAACCACCTGCAGGAACATCACCATAAGCACCCGAGCCCATAACGACCTCGTAATACTCCATCACTCTCTGCGCATGAGTAGGTGTACCTAAGCCACCAATCTTATTGCTATAAGCAGTCGATATCTCAAGGGTCCAAGCGGTATAACCATTGCTCTTGCAATAGTTAAACCAACCTTGCGCACCATAGTTATACCCTTGAGCAATAAGCATTAGTGCATCGATATCAGTTGCCGTAATATCTCCCAAATAGCTTTCCCAAAGCTCTAAGTTCTGTTTGAACTCCAAAACGCCAGCATAGATAGAAGCCTTGGCGGTGTTGGGCTGAATATCGTACTTTGGCCACCCATCACGAATGATCCATCCGTAAGCTCCTTCGCTCGCTTGCATAATATCTTCTTTTGCCCCGGTAACACTACTCACATTTAAATTGCCACCCGATTCCGCAGCCATCATAGCCAAAATAAAACTGGTAAAAGAGGGGTCAACATCACAGTCAATGCAAGCTTGCATTACTGTTGCTCGCCACATTTCGCACTCAGGCGGTAAGTTTTTGTTTTGAGCAAACATAGACATCGCAACAACTGCCACAAGTCCGATCGTTGCGATAGCGCCAACAACACCAACCTTTATTGCGGTATTAGATTTGGATTCATTATTCTCGTTGTTGTTACCAGGGCGTGAAAGCAAAGCCAACTTGCCACGAAAGCCACGTAAAGCTTTAGCGCCAGCTCTCGCTATCGCCGCCGCAGCAGGAAAAGCCATGACTAATTACCCTCACCTTTAAGCCATGCTTGCAATTTAGGATTTGCATCAATCTTTAAGTAGGTCATATCCTTCCCTGCACGGAAGATGCATTGACCACGATTGAAATCTAGGATCTTCTTCAGGTTGTCATCAGATAAATTAAAGAAGTCTTTGATAATGGCAAGCTCATTAGCTTTTGTTCCGAAAATAAACTGATAAGTTGAATTAGTAGTAAGCGAGTCTCCGTATCGCTTAACACCTGGGGTACTCAAGTCTGCAATCTGCTGAGTAGCAAACAAAAGACCGCAATTATATTTACGAGCGCGACGTGCAATCATTGATACAAAAGCTGCAGAAATAGGTGAAGCCTTGGTCTCCCCTGTATCCGTCTGCGTACCGAACAACATATGACCCTCATCAATAACAAGACGAAGTGGTCTGCCCGTCAAACGGCTACGACAAATCTCAGACCAAATAAAAGTGAGGATGGAATACATCTGGGCATTTTTTGCGGTATCTGCCGTAGTGCCGCCAACAAGCGCATGAATATCAAACAAGATAAAGTCGCTTTTTAAGTCAATGTTGGTATCGCCTGACCAGATATTGCCAAATAGTCCATCCTTACCACCAGTGGCACTCTGCTCAGCTAAGTATTCATAAATTGCTGAAACATCTTCTCTCTTTGTCTTTTGAGACAACTCACGAAAGACCTCAGCGACCTCATCCATTGAAGGGTAATCCTCAAAATTTACCTCTTCATATGGCGTGTCATAAGTCAATCCGTGACGTTTATAAGCCTCAACAAGTCCCTTATCCAAATAAGGCAGTTCTCTAGTAGTGACACCAAAGGCTAGCTGATAAAAGCCTCGCAAGAAGTTGATGGTCGAACGCAATACATCAGTAACAGCAGACTCACTATTCATTGACTCTTCACTGTCATAATCAAAATTAAGAGCGCGGGGCTGCATCGGACAAAGCATTGCTTGGTTTTTCTTGTGGCTGCCTCCGATAGATATATATTGGCCGTGAACACGCTTGCATGGTATTTTCTGCTCCGCTTCTGCATCGATACCAATAACGCGTGCACCCTTTGCATACTCATCCAGCATGATTTCAGTAAGAGTAAAAGATTTGCCTTTACCTGACTCACCAGTGACAATAATGTTCATGTTGGACCTATGCTCGCTAGTTTTGAGCATATTTGCCCTAACAAGTGAGCTTGCCTCATCAACACCTAGATTAGTGCCATCGTCATCAATTAAGCCTGTCGCAGAAAAAGGCAGCGCAGCGGCTAGAGTCTCTACTGGCATATCAATAGAAAACCTTGGTGCTAAGTACTGATCCTCATAAGAATTAAGAGGATCCGCCCAACGCAGTGCCTTTTCCTGTGCATTAGCGCAAGGATCTAAGGTGATACCAACAGGCTTACTAGTATCAACAAGCGATTTATAACGAATACCAAGTTCTTCTTGATCGTCCTCATCAAGCTGCAGTAAAAAAGAACAATTTACAAAGGTCTTTTTCTGGTCTGCCATAAGTTCAATCATTGATCGAGCATGATCACGGTCAAGCTGGCTTTCCATGTTTTTAGATGCCGTGTTGCTACCCAACAACACAACACCAGCACGCGCATCGGTATTGTCAATGGCTTTACGTATTGCTACGCCGTCAGAAGGCTTCACAGAAATGGTCGTAAGCATTCCTGGTTCGCCAAAGAGATGCGAACCCCACCCAACAGGATTAGTGTAGTCAAAATCCCTAATACCAAACGCTTTGCGATATCTGTCATCAATCTCAATCGTCCTTGGATTGAATTTTACGCATCCAGGAGCAATAAGATCAGAATATGATTGATCACGAACCAATACTTCTTCAGGCATTTCTTCTTCTTTAGAGCCCGTTAAAATCTCTCGTAAATTAATCTTCATAGCTAAAACCGACCTTTCTTGGAGTAGTGCGTTCGGTCGCAACGGGATAGCGTCCGTAATAATTCATGAGTGCAATAACGATTTCATCAGGCTCCATCTTGTGAGCACTGAATCCAGCATCCTGCAGGCGCTTAACGAAGGCATTGCTTGTTTGATTTGCAATCTCTTCAGCATGTCGCGAAGCTGAAAACGCCATTGAGATATAGGTTTCTGTGATGTATTTGGTTCCAAGAGAAGTGTTTTCTTCCATACACTGAGGAATGTATATTTCCTCCAAGAGATACTTCCTAGCTCGAAGCGCTTCTATGCGCTTTTCAGCGTGATAGTCCATGTCAACTTCTTGGGTAGCGGTATAAATCTGATCGTCTATTACCGCTACTTCATTGCGTAGGTTGGCGAGCTGAATCGTTACATCTACTGGCTTTTGAATGCGATGGATCTTATAGGGATTTGTTTCAGCCCCAAGAGCAATAGCTAGAGTCTGCGCTTCATGCTCTTTTTCTTCTCTTGTAGAAAGCGAATAATTATGGCCATCTACTTTAATAAGTACTACATGAGTACCAGTTGTAGTGATGATTACATGGCCTTTAATATCGGCGATGTTTATTAAGCTTTGTGCGGTTTTTTGCTCAGGCGTTATTTCTGCATCCGCCTTTGCCTGTTTTTGGTTCAGTTTTTTTACCACTAATACGCCAAGTGCTATTAGCGCAACTATAAGAATTAATGCGACTAGTAACTTCATAATTTACCTCGATGAATACTCGTAGAGCTTTTGGCTGCGAATAAATGAAAGCGCGTTGATGATCTCTCGCTGCAACGAAATTCCATTGCGCTCAAAGCGCAAAGCTCCCACAACTAGTGCAGGAATAAGACATATGGCACCACGCTGAAAATCGGGAATAAGAGGTACTTGCACTGTTGTTGTATGCGGTACGAGTTCTTGAATTTCTGTTCTATCCATTGAACTTGTAATACCCAGCTCTACAGCTTTGTCCGCATACTGATTAATCTCTTCTTCGGAAAAAGCACCAAGAGAATAAGCGTATAACGATTGGGCTTCATTTAGGGCTTCCGTATCACCTGTATTAGCTGCTTGCATGTTCTCTGTGTATTTAAGGCATTCCTGATACAAGTAATAATCTTCTTGTGTTGCTGCTTTTTCGGAATACTCCATTTCTGCCTCAGAGGTAACTGTGATTGATCCACTTATCAAAAACAGAACAACACCTAAACCAAGAGCGATGAGCACCAAGAGAATAGTTGCCATATTCATACCTGGAATAATGTTTGGATCCATTCGACGAAAAATTAAATACTGTTTTGCTTTGTACTCCATTTATTTCACCTGACTCAAAAATGGACTGATCGTAAAATCTCCACCTAAAGCCCAAAAAAGACCAGGCGCAATAGAAGTGAGAGCTGTCAAAATCGAAACGATGACTAGAATGCGCACAATGCGTCTTATCGTGGCTGCACGCGCCTGATCGGCGTCATCTTCACTTGAAGCCAAGAAAAACTGACGCCCTATAGCAAAGAAGATCGCTAGGATCGCAGCCGCTATTGCAACCGCACGCAATCCGTCTAACACACCATCAAAAGAAGACAGAACTTTAGCGCCATTAAGGGCAGAGACAGTAATACCTGTATCGACTGTTTCCATAACTTATCCCCTCACTGCTCTTACAACACTTGAAGCTGCTCGAACCGTCGATGTAACGTGATGTCCAATACCGCCCCTACCCGCAACAGTTGAAGCGTAGGTGTACTTTTCAATCCAATTTGGAACCTGCTTGATCGCTGCTAATAAACCTATGGTTAAAAATGCGGATCCTGCAGGAGCAAGCACAGCCTCAAGAGCTGCTATATGAGCTGCTTGTGCTATCGCAGCGCCAAGCTCAGGCATTGAAGGAGCACTTGCCAAAAGCAATACTTGCAGCGCTGTGATAACACCGACTGACGCCATTGATTTGAGGATCGTTACGTAATCAGACGAGTCCTCTGTTGCGGTAAAAATGCACACCAACGGTGTCAACACAGAAAGAATCATCAATTGGATCCAGCGCTTTATGCACTGAAACGAAATAGTGCAAATGTAATAGAGCGTCACAATGAAAATAATTCCTGTTATAAGTGCACCTACACCATCAAGTGATTCACTTAACCGCTCAATGATCGATGTGGCCAACTGATCTGAAGAACTATGATTAACAACACGCACAAGAGTTGTTGTGCCTTGAATAATCGCACTCGTGATAAAAGGCGTCGCAGCAATTAAGGCAATAGGTAGAAAGCTTTGATACAGGTAATGACCAACGGACTCATCTTCGCTACCGCCATGTAACAAGATCCCACTCGTAATACCTTTAACCATCACAATTATCAAAACTACCGCAATAGCTATGCCCTGAAATACCGTAGTAAGACTAGCTATCCAGTCAAAAGAAAACGGTGTTGTAATCATGCAAAGAGCTGCATCAATCCAGGGTGATAATTCATCAATTAGTTTTTCTTTAATAGAGGCAAAAAGCGGATCTATTATCATCCCCCATATATCCATGATGGATCACTGCCTGACTAAGAAATTGCCCAATTAACGAGCGCGACGGCACATGCAGCAACGCCGCAAAAAACAAGGATCGTAACGATAGTTTTAGTATGCTCGGCACGTTTCATATCGTTTCCAGCAAATACTGCCATCAACACGACCACAAGCAATGCAACAACTGCCGCAACAGCAAGAATCGTCAATAGGCCGCCCGAAGCATCGTTGAGCATACTGGTCCATTTTGAAAAGAGGTCATTCATAGTTCTTTCCTTTCATAAAGGGTTTTACTTTTTTACTTGTGCTAAGTTGATCCCGTTATTTGCAAAAAGGATTTTTAGCTTGTTCATATCGACACGCATCTGCCCTTTTTCATTGACAGTGACAAGATCTGGCTCAAGCTCAAACAAATGCTCATAAGTAATTGCAGAACTTTCCATTAAGGATTCGAGAGCATCTAGCTTGTAGCTACCCCTAAGGGCTCGTCTTAATTTCGCAACTTTGGGAGAATTTTGTTTTTGCTGGTTTGTGTGTAGTGATTGGTTCTCCTTCTTGCGAGAACGCTTTTCTTTGATCGCGAAATACCCATCAAGAGAGTCGATGCACCACTGCGTACCAAGCTTTTTTGCACCGCAGACATTGCCTTTATAGCGATAGACAAAATTGCCATTTTGCAGCTCAACCGAAATACCGCGAGAGTTTGCCGCAGTCATAAATTCAGTCATGCTATGAGCTTCATTTTTGACCATTCCAAGCTCTGTGCGCATAACATCCATCCAGGATCGGTCATGGCCGCTTTTAAGTTCTTTTTTTATCTGGCTATTAGCACTGTCTTTGTTTTTGTCTTTCTGGCGCTTAGAAACAGATTGCTTTGGTTGTTCTGGCAAAGGCTTAGATAAAACCTGAGGTCTTGATGAACTCTTGTCTTCTGCTTTTAAAAGAGCATCGGTTAAGCGCTGGTAGAACAGACCACGGGCTGCGCTTACACCGACCTGATCAAGTCTAATTTGCTTAGCTTCATCAAAATCAGGCTCATCCCTACGCTCAACACGAGCTTGCTTTTGTTCTTCTTTCAAGGCCTCGATTGCGCGATCAACGAAGTTATCTATAAAGACATCACGCCCATCAAAAAGCTCTGTTTCATCCAAGTTGTTCGCAATAAACTCATCTACATAGGCAGATATACGCTTGCGAACTGAATACTTTTCGAAATCACGCTTTTGCCTTGCAGAAACACCGCCGCGACGTAATTGCCGCTGAAGGTCCATGCGACTTGTTGCGTTAGCGGATATTGGATCCCATATAGCGTTAGGCGTTCTACTATCAAGTCTGCTTTCGGCTTCAGCACGTGCTGCTTTTTGTTGCATTTGCAACTCATCACCAATATCCAAATTCCCCGCAGTAGGCGTCTCCCATGCAGGAGCAGACGGGAAAACACAAGGCATCATTGTTTGATAGTCAAAAAGACTAGATATGAATCCTGGGTTTTTGCCTGGCTTTGATACAAGACAGATTGTTCCCCATTTTGGATTCCAACGCGTAACCTCATCAGGAGTCATTAAATCGCGCTCCCCTTCAGAGTCAGACGCGCTCTGCGAATCATCAATAAGACCCATTGCCTTTCTGCTACGCGAGATGCGCTTTGTTGTGTAGGTGTAAGTACCCATATTCTTAGAGAAGTAGCGACCGCACCCTTCAGCATCTTGCGTCTGTAAAAGCGATCGCACGGAAAGCTTTTCCAAAATATCTTTTTGTGTCACTTCGCCATAAAGAGGCGGGAGCTGATTCATACCCTGAAGAACAATATGGAAAAAGATGTTGTATCCACGACTCATGGCCAACTTTGACGCAAAGTCAGGTATAGGTGTTTTGATATTGCCAAACTCTTCTAAAAGGAAATGCACTGGTACAGGCAGTTTCTTACCTATTTTTGTAGCTTCAGCAATAAGCGCTTGATACAACTGGGTAATAAATATCGAGAAAAGCTTGCCGACAGCAGGGCGATCATCAGGGAGTACAACAAATATGATTGTCTGCTCTACACCAACAGTCGCCAAATCAAAATCATTGCGATTAAGCACTGAGTTTACAGACATGCCCAAAATAGCATCTAAGAACTTAATAGTCTCAGCTACAGCAGTGTTGTAATCCTCATCACGAGAGTTTTTCGCTTGCGCGAAAGCAGCATGAGCGGGATGAGACGGATCGATTTTGGAAAGGATTTCTTCAAAAACCTTGCGCTTGTTGCTTATACCTCCGTACTGACGCAAGAGATAATGCACAACTTCCAATGTGCGCTGCTCTGCTAAAGGCGTGGTATAAGGCTTGCCATCATCACCTACATAATCGTCCTCGATATACGTAGCAACGAACAAAGCAAAGGCTTTTAACAGCAATCGTGCAACATCTTCCCAGTGCTTAGCTGCACCAGCATCAGGACGCTCAGGTATAACGGCGGCTGCTAAATCGAGAGCTGCTTCTTCTGCTTTTGCCCACGCTGTCTTATGAAAGTTCTCTGCGCGGCGCATAGCGTCCATGTAAGCGTTGTACGCCTGCATATCTTGCCAATAGTCAGGATATTGAGCTTGTTCGATATCTTCTTTCCCGTTTTCATCCAAGATTGATCTAGCAAGGGCAGAAGATTCTAAATACTGGTTGTAATACTCAAAGAAGACATCCGTGACGCGAGAGAGCATATTGATACACTCGGAGCGCTCAGGATTTCTAAAGTCGAGAATATGAACATGAGAATCCCCGAGCTTGTCTCTAAGGGCTTGACCTGTTGCATCGTAGAGCTCGCCTTTAGGGTCCGTGATAATCAAAGAACAGCCTGATGCAGCCATGACGTCGATAGTCTCATACATCATGCCCGTGGTCTTACCAGTTCCAGGCAAGCCAAACGTTCCCGTGTGAGACTCAGGCGGCGAGAGATAATAGCCAAAAGTTGGCGAATAACCCATAACTATACCGGGCTTTTTTGGCGGATTATCCCAATCACCATTCCACGTCTGAAAAAGATCAGAGAGCAACAACTCATTAGTAAAGAGTCGTGCACTACCCTTTTCGTTACTCTTCGAGGCCGCAGGCCCAAAGATGTTTTTAATTGTGTTGCTAGTCCACTGTTGAAAAACAATGTAAATCACACCAAAAGCAAAAGCTGCGGTAAAAATACCAACAACAATAAGCTTCGGCACATCAGCAATTGGTTGTCCTTCAAACAACATCCAACCACTGAAAAAATACTGATCTAAATAGATTGGCAACGCCGTTGAAAGTGATGCAGGATTGGTTTTGGCGAGAACCAACACATACACAACCAAAGGCGCTAACAACCAAAGACTAGCTATGTAAATGATGCTTAGAAAAACTAAGCGGATCCCAGCTCTTTTAATAACCGCAATTGGCGATGAGCTCACTTTTAATGGAGCAGTGCGAGTCTTTTTAGAGCCTTTCTTTATTAGACGCATATCGAATCCTTCAACATCCGATACGCAATCCCCTGAGCAACATCAAGACTAATAGCGTTTAGATAAAATGAGCTTCATAAATGCTAATTGGAGCGAATTTAATGCTTATCGCCTTTTATCCTACCTTTTGACCAGGTATTTCTTATATCAATAAAAGTAGGATAAAATCTTACCGTCATTATTTTTTATTATTTTGAGGTTCAAAAATGCGTTATAAAACAAAAATTTCTTTGACACTTGATAATGAAATTTTAGAAACCTTAGAGAAGGTTTTAAAAACTGATCCTCAATTCAGAGACTACAATCGCTCCCGAATCGTGAACCGCATTCTGCGAGAATGGATAGCGAACAACACCGCAACTGACGCCGCAGGTAACTTTATCGTTGGATCTACTCAAAATGAAACCGACGAAGAACTCAGAAACTTACTTGAAGGTTACGATAGATACTAGTTGTTAATTTGTACCTAAGAGACAATCTGAGCCGATTTAAGACCACGATTTATTATTGATGATGTCTTTAGTCGTTCTGTTGCTTTGAAAGCCTTAGAGGGCCACTCAGCTACGCACCTACATTGTGTAGGTTAGTTGTGTATGTGTATCTTTTATACACATACACAACTTTATTACACAGCATCATACACAACCACCCTACACAACTTTGTTGTATAGGGTGGTTAATCAACTAACTTAAAGAGTTCATGCAGCGAATAATTAATTCATTAAGACTTATATTGTGCGACTTAGCTAAAGCCCTCCATTTTTCATAATCTGATGGCTTCACGATAAGCTGTACCCTTCTGGTCCTGGTTTCTTCGGCACCATTAAGTAAGTCATCGATTTTCGCTACAACGGGGGTAGCAGCTTGTTTCTTTGGCTGGCTGCTAGTCTTTTTTTCTTGAGATACACTCTCGGTTTTTTTTCGAGCTGGTTTTTGTACTGTTTCCTTTTTTGTGTCTTTAATTTCAGGATCCGCTTTTTTAATTGGCTCCCCACTATGTTTTTGCTCTAAGCTCTTCTGAAAACGTCCCATTAGAACACCTTCTTATCTTTAAGCTCATTGATGATATCGAGCACGATGCGATGCTCGTCAGTATTAGGATGAATAAGATTTATAGGCATTGCCTCAACCTCAGTGTCTTTATACGCCACACGACTCGGCATAGCTTGGTGCACAAGCAGAGGTGCAATAGTCTCGTTTTCAGCGCAATCTTCAAGAAATTCAGAAGCCATCTTTATACGCTTATCAAGCTGGTTCACAACCACTGCCCCAACATTGTCTGCAAGCTCCATATCAACGCGGAGATCTGCCCACAAATCGACAAATAACTCTATGCCAACATAGCCATTAGCGCTGACATCAGTAATTAATACGATCGAGTCTGCTGCGGCAAAAGCATTCTGATTAATTAAACCCATTCCAGGAGACGTATCAAAAACCACATAGTCATAAGATTCAAAGAAGTCTTTGTGTTTGTTGATGTATCGACTCAGAATACCTTCACGAGATGCACGAGAGAAAAGCTCCAATTCAGTTTTAAACAAAAGAATTGATCCAGGAATAATATCCAGATTTGGCAACTTTTCTATCGGTGCCTTGATTGTGACCTCTTCTGGATCAGGCGCATTGCTTGAGAGAATGTCTGCGAGTGATTTGCGGTCTAAATTACCGATATCCAGCCCAAGACCGCTTGTTGTATTGGATTGAGGGTCCGCATCAATTACAAGAACCTTGCTGTCTTCAGCAAGGCATCCTGCCAAATTCAGTGCGATCATCGTTTTGCCCACGCCGCCTTTCATAGCGGCAATAGTGACTTTCTTCATGATTTCACCTTTCGTTAGACGTTACACAATGATTATACACAACTTTTATGTGTATATTTATTACACATACACATACACAACTTTCTTACACAACATTGTTGTGTATCTTTTATACACACTTTGCTTACACATACACATATTTGTTGTGTATGTGTATTTCTGTTGTGTATGTTTTATACATAACTTGCCGAAAAATCCTGAATACCCCGCCGAAAAGGATTGGCGGGGTATTTGCTTTAGTCCAAGTTTTAATCTGCTCTGACAATGCCAACTATACGCGTCGGCGCAAATACACAAGGGTACGCAAAAACTTTTTGAAAGTATTAAAAGCTTAACTTTCAAAAACTCACGCGCTTCGCGTTTTGCTTTCCACCCTTGACGTATTCGCTCATATCCGAACGCGCATCTCGGCATCATCAGAGCTGACAAGAGGTCAGCTCACCGGCTTAGAAAGGTGATGCTATATGAAAGAACTAGAACCTACAGCAACAAGAAGTCTGTCAGAGCGTGGGGTAGAGGCGTCTGCGAGATTTCTTACTATGCGAGGTTATGAAATTCTTGAAACGAATTGGCAGTGTGAAGCAGGAGAGATACCTATTATTGCTCGAAAGGATTCTGAACTTTGTTTTATCGAGGTGGCAATACACTCGAACGATTCAGCTCTACCAAGAGAAGTTCAGTGTGATTCTAAGCGTGAGAGATTTGAAAGAATCGCAATCAGGTATCTATACACCTACGAAGAAACGGACATCAAAGTAAGATTCGACGAAATAGCTTTATTGGTACTAGGAGAGGGGAGAGCACTGTTAAGACACCATATTAACTGCCTTAACTAACACAAAACACGAATCAGATATTCGGAGGGCATCGCAGATGCCCTCCATGAAGTAGGGTAGGGGAGTAAGCACGAGCCCCCCTGCACAACTTCCCACAATTTGCCCACAGCTACGAGTTACTTAACGACTCTTCGCCATGTACAAATTGATGGAAAGTTTTCCAAGCCGTGAAAGCTCCCCGAAGCTATCCTACACAAGTTTGCTACACATATATGTTGTGTATACGCATACTTTATACACATACACAACTATGTTACACATTATTTATGTGTAACTTTTATACACATGTTGTATACACATACACATTTTTCTTGTGTATATATCCTACACAGCCCAAAAGATGAGCGAGCGAGATATAATAGATTCACTTTCTAAGCTTTCCCTCCGCTTTGCGGAGGGTTTTCTTTTTTTCTTGGGTTCGGCAAATTGTTGTTCGTTACAATTTTTCTTGTTTGGTTACATTCTCTAACGTTTCGTTACATGTTTGTGTTGCTTTGTATCAACACGCGGTTTTCCATAGAGCTGCCCGAAGCGGAGCCATCAAAAGCTCCGCTGAGGATAATGCAGCTATGTGGTAAACCGAAAGTTCTCCGAAGGGGTCCTCAGAGGACCCCTTCGGAATCATATAATTCTAAACAATAGAAGAAAATCCTGAATGGAATCGAAACCATGCGTGAACCACATAAAGAAGGCTACCGCCTAGCTTATAAATTTCGTCTCTATCCGAATAGAGACCAACAAGAATATTTTAATAAGTGCTTTGGATGCACGCGTTTTATATACAACTACTTTCTTAATGAGCGTATTAAGGCCTATACCAAAACAAAAGAACACATCAAAAAGCTCGTAGTTAACGAGGAGGGGGAACCTATCTTAGATGAAAGCGGAAAAAGGCAGTATGAAGAAGTATCAAATCCGGAATATGACCCTCAAGCTCGTTCGATGACCTTTTACGATACGTCGAAAGCTTTAACACGATTAAAGAAGGAGACGGTTGACGAAGAAGGGCATAAGTGGCTCTATGACGCCGATTCTACCGCTCTTGTATACGCGCTTCGTCATTTGGACTCTGCTTACCAAAACTTTTTTAGGCGAGTAAAACAAGGTGAAGATCTTGGCTTTCCGAAGTTTAAATCTCGGTACAACTCAAACCAATCGTTTACAACAGCAAAGCCAACGGTTGAAGATAACGCGATTGTGCTTAACAAGATCGGACGAATAAAGGCAAAGATCCATCGCGAGGTTAAAGGTGAGATTATCGCAGCAACTATCTCTAGAAATGTTGCAGGACAATATTATGCTGCAATTAAAGTGAAAGATGCTGATATAGAACCACTACCAACAAAAAACGATGAGGTAGGAATTACTCTTGGCCTCAAAAAGTGGATAACCACAAGCGATGGGCAAGTGTATGTAATGCCAGAAAAAATTAAACAGCTAGAAAAAAAGCTGGCAAAAGAACAAAGGAAATTATCACGAAAAGTGGGTGCGCGTAAAGGAGAGACTCCATCAGAGAATTACAAAAAGCAAAAACTCCGAGTTGCGCGTATTCAAAACAAAATTGCAAACATCAGAGAGAGTACAACTCATGAAGCCACTCGCGATATTGTTAACAATTATGGTGTTGTGATTACGCGTGAAATGAACCCAAAGAATATGTTTGAAAACGATACTCCTGTAAAAGAAAAGCTTCCGCGTAAAGTTCAACATAAGATGAATAGGGCTATCGCTTCGGCGAACTTTGCAGAAGTTAATCGGCAACTTGCTTATAAATCGCAGTGGGCTAAGCGTGCGTTTGTAGAATTACCAAGCGACGTTCCTACAGCTCAAGTATGCAATCATTGTGGCTATAAGCATGTGATGCTGATTAAAGATTTAAGGGCGGAATGGACTTGCCCTAACTGCGGGTTGGTTCACGATAGAAAATATAATGGTGTAAAAAACGTTTTAGAAGCAGGAATGGACGTTTTACATAACGAAGAAGAGTCGTTTGTAATGCAAGCAAGAAAACAAAAGAAAGTTTTAGAATCGAAAAATAACTCTTCGTGCTAAGCTCTAAACATACCGTAGTTGATACGGGAATTTACGCCTCTGGAGATCAAGTAAGACTTCAAAAAAATGAAGCAGGGTCGTTGAACGAGGAAACTCATGACAAATTTTGTAGGTCTTTGACATGAATATTGCCTGGTCAGGCAATACACATGACCGTATCGGTTTGAGACCTAGGTGATTTGCCGTGGGTGTCAAACGCAATGTTACCGCGCGTATGAAAAATTTCAGTTTGAGACCTAGGTGATTTGCCGTGGGTGTCAAACCGTGCAAGGTTGTTCTTGGGAATGAATTCTGTTTGAGACCTAGGTGATTTGCCGTGGGTGTCAAACAGTACCTTCTAAACATTTTTTTTGCGATGTTTGTTTAATTTATGCCTTCCAAACCCTCCATATCGGAGGGCTTTTTCATGCCCAAAACAGCCTGGTCCTGCTCGCCTCAGGATCAGGTTTTCGACCACGGAGAGTGCCTGACCCATGGTCTCGCAGGACATGGAGGGCGACTACGTGCCGTCCCCTCCAAACCTTCCAGGGCAAGTGTATCCCTCAAACGCCGGGTGGCTTTGAGTGTCACTTCAGGCTCATTTGCGTTCAAGATGCCATCACAAAATCTGACACAAAACTTTTTGTAAAACAAAAACTTGTTGTGCAGATTACGCTCACAAGCTCGCTTCGTGATGCCAACCTTGACGCACTCGCTTTCGTGACGCTTGGCTACTCAAGCCAAGTAAGGCACACGCCTTACTTGGCAGTATGCGATTTGATTGTGGGAGGTAATCGAAATGGAGCAAGTATTTAATGTGAAACTGATCAGCAAGGATCTATTAAGCAAAGACGAAGCGCTTGCGTTGTTTGAAAAGATCGAACTACCCGAAGGCTTTCAGCGAAAAGAATTATTGGTTTACGAGGGTGACGAATTTCTTGATGAAGTTGCCTGGAAAGAAAAAGAGTAAAGGTATTGGATTAGGGAGGGTTAAATTACCCTCCCTAAAGAAAGGTTAGAAGTAAAATGGATATGTTGAAGTTATAATATATTTACTTTCTAAGCTTTTCCTCCGCTTTGCGGAGGGTTTTCTTTTTTCTTGGGTTCAGTAAATTGTCGTTCGTTACATTTTTTTTGTTTAGTTACATTTTCTAACGTTTCGTTACATGTTTGTGTTGCTTTGTATCAACACGCGGTTTTCCATAGAGCTGCCCGAAGCGGATCCATCAAAAGCTCCGCTGAGGATAATGCAGCTATGTGATAAACCGTAAAAATTGCTCCCGTGGGCGCCTTTGAGTGCCCACGGGAGCTGGCTACCACTCAAGCTCATTCACGTACAAGATGTTTCCACAAAATCTGTCACAAAACTTTCGAGATCGAAACTTGTTGTGCAGATTACGCGCAAAGCGCTTTGTGAAAACAATCTTGACGCATTCGCTTTCGTGTCTGGCGGCTAATCAAGCCAAATGAGGACAGACCTCATTTGGCAAAGCAAATCGGTCACGAGAGGATGAGAACCATGAGTGAAGCAAAGGTTGAAAAGTTGGCAGCGCGGCTAGTTGAATTTTTCAAAGACACCAATCCATATGAATACATGGATACTTGCGAAGATACCGAGACTGAAATTCGGCACATCGTTAGTGATTTACTGACAGGCAAAATCGACCCCTATGCAAAAGAGCTCATTGAGTTTATTGAAGAATCAGATGACTTTAGTGAAATCAAAACCGCCACGAATTTGCTCAACGAACTCGCTTTGGTTTGTTCGTTAAATGTCTAAGAGAACACAACGCGAGCGTCTGCTAACGCTCGCGCATCTATCTATCCAACAACCATTTAAGGAAATCGGAAATGATGTACAAGGTGTTGCAATACAGCGAGACGCGCAAGAATGATGGTTATGTTGACCAAAGTGCTTATTCGGTTGAGGAAACTTTTGCAACTTACGGGGAAGCGAAACGCTTCTGGGATTCACTTAACGTAAGCAGAGATTGGCGCACCGAATGGGGCGTGCGCAACGCCCCTTGGCTTTCTATGAAGAACGTTTGGGAATGCAAGTCGCTTGATGAGTATGCGGGCAACGAGTATGTCCAGACGCTTGATTTTGAAGAATTTGGCTATCCAAATTTTAAGGCGCATGAAGAATTGAGTGAAGCATGGCAAGGCGAAGGCTGGTATTGGATTGAAGGAGTTATCGATAGCGGTAAAGCGGTTTGGTTCGAGTATGCATTACAAATCGAAGATATGCTTCCTGACAGCTTAGAAGTTTGCCCAATTATTAAATACTTTGGCGATGGCAAAAAGCCAAATGATGATTCGATCGAATCAGACGGCAGCGTTAATTAGTAGGACAGGATAGTGAAAGGTCTAAATAAAAGCTTTACAGTTTAGGCCACGAAAAGAAACAGTGCGAGCGTCTACTGACGCTCGCACATCATTCAAGGATTCAGAAAGTTTATTCATATATATTTCGCTATAATTATAGCTATTATTATAGCTCTTTAAGCGAGGTGCCATATGAGCGAAATGAGCGTGTCAGTAGCCGACGCAAGGGCGCAGTTCTCAAAAATTGCAGCAATGGTTAATGAAACTGGGGAAAGCGTGACGGTTTTTCGCAATTCGAAACCTTGGGTAAAAATTACTCCTGTTGTAGATAGTTACGTTGATGCAATAGATCATGGGCTAGAAAAAGGTTTCGCCGACTTCAAGTCAGGACGTTATATAAAAGGTGAAGAAATCACCGCTTTATTTAAAGAGTTAAGGAAAGCGAATGACCGAGCTGATCTTAACTCATAATTTTAGAGACGATCTTAAAACCATATATTCAAATGGATTACTCGATAGAATCGAAAAAGCACTGAACCGCATTCAAACAATTCCTGACATCAGTTCGAGCAATGTACCAAAATCGATAAAGCAAAAATGGGGCGATACGGTTCGCATATTACCCGTTAATCCTTTCGATATTGTTTATACCTTTCATGTCGAAGAGAATCTTGTAATTGTTCATGCTTTAATACATCAACGCACAGCATATTAAGTCCCAGCCCTCCTAAATGGAGGGCTTTTTTGTGCGTCATTTGACTCGGAAAAATAAGGTTTCGACCCATGAAATCTTAATAGCAGGATAAGAGTAGGTACCAAAAGGTACCTCACACGCAGTTTTGGCAAGCCAAAACCCCAGTTCATATATAATTTACTTATGGTGTTAACAGAGGTACCATAACCACTATAAATATGCGTATTTGTTAACAGTATTTATATATAACTGTTAACAGATTTTGTGGGAAATAGAGCGATTTTCTCGTTGTTAACAAAAAACAGATAGAGGGGTTATGTCGGAATTAATAGCTTTTAGAGCCAATGATGAAGAGTTGGAATTACTCGAAAAATATCGAAAGAAAAACGGTTACAAATCTCTTTCTTTAGCTGCGCGTGAGATTGTTATTAAAGCCCTCCATGAAGAGTCAAATCTCTCAGCCATCGAGCCATATCTCAAAGAAATAGAAGAAAGAGTTGCAAGAACAAGCGCCCGAGGAACAAAAGCTGCGCTTGCTGTAATGTGCTTACAAGCTGCGCAATACGACAAGCAAATGATGGATCATCTTGCACAGCTAAACGCTGGGGAGGTCTTTAACTTTGCATGGGACATGGCAGGATCTATGGTGGCTGCAGGACAAAGACCCGGATACTATAAAGCAGCGAAAAGTGCAGATTTTTCTACCTCCAAAAATCTAAAGAAAGTAGAAGCAATAGTTGAGCTTGCTGCCGAATCTGACACTTTATATATTCTTAAATCTCTTGACGAAAAAGATATTCCCCAATGGTTTGCAGCAATGAAAACCTACCGCGAATGCAAACCTTACCTAGCGATAAATGAAGCAGATACGAGTGATGAATGGATAAATACATTCTTGAATTACCGACAAGCTCTTTCTGATTTGTCTGAAATACTTGCAAAAATGGATATCTACTCACCTGAAGAGTTCACTAGCCATTTCTTTACAAATGAGTGGGTTTACAGCAATACCCAAGGATGGATTGAAGCTGATGAAGACACGCGGATAAAACGATTTTCAAGAGTGGTTAGTGATTATTGTGACGTGCTAGACACAAACGATTCTGATTTCTCCTGCTACACACATATTGGTTGGGCAGAAAGCTGGGATGAACTATTACGAGAACTTGGTGTGCAAAATGCAAATTAAATTTGATGCCCCTGAAGAAATTAAAAAGATGATCGAGGGCTACGCCGCCGAAGAGGGGAGTAGCCAGAAACAAGCAATATGTGACCTTATAAAAACAGGCTGGATCACAAAACACCAAGATATTCTCTCTCAAGATCTGATGACCAATTTACGCACAGTCATGGATAGTGTTTCGCAAGCCGACATGAGAGCGCGCGAAGATTCTCTTGATGCGGTAACACAAGATATTTCCGATCAAATGATTGCAGTAAAAGCGGTATTAGTCACTTGCATGCTAATGATAGGGCAGGGTGATATAGAGCTTATAAAAGCCAAGTACGAGCAAGCATTAAAGATCGTGTTGGATATGGACTAGATTATGAGTATTTCCTCGATTGTAATAAATCATGAAGTAAGACCTGCAGGCAGCGCTACGCCAAAGGCTCTAAACAATATGATTGATTACTATGATCGCAGAGGTGAGCACGATAAAGGCGGATGCGATAGGTCTATCACCAACGATGATAGAAACCTTGCTTACATGCAAGAAATCAAGAGCACCAATGAGCTTGTCAATTATGCAAATCGCACAGGGCGTTTTACCGAGCGAAACCCAGAACTACCGATGACACCAGGTGAGACATCGGGTGGTTGCTGGGGTCAAAACGGAATAATAGATCCCGATAAGCTCATATCAGAATTATTAAAATCAAATTCTCATATCATCACTTCAGTAGTAACAGTAAGAAGAAGCGAGGCAGTAGATCTAGGTCTAACTACAAAACAAGATTTCCAAAGGTTATTAAGAAGTCAATGGTCTGCTCAGGCAGAAAAGTGGGGAATAATAGCGCCTCAAAATATAAAATGGGCTGCATTTTTTCACACAGACAATCCCGAAAATATCCATTGTCATGTAATTACCTGGGATAAATCTGGCAAGTTTGGTGGAAATTCACGTCCGATAATTCCACGCAAGAATATATGGAACTCACAAGAAGACCTACGCAAAGAAGCGCTTTCTAATTTACTAAAACCGCTAAACCACGAGCGCTATTATTTACGAGACTACATCTGCTCACGTATTCGCTTTAACTGCGGGGAAGCAATTCCAATAGAGCGCCAATACAAACTCGAAAGCCTCCGCCAAAAATGCAACAGTGAAATACCAGTTAAGCTCGATACTCGCTCAAAAAGCATCTCTACTAAAGAGGTTGCTTCTTTAATGGATAAAGTTACGGCAACTATGCCTAAAGGCGCAATCAAGGCTCTATCTTATGCACGATGCAGCAAGGAAGTTAGAGCAGAAGTTCGTAATGCAGTAAGCGAGATGCGTAAATACGATCCATTACTAGATGCTGCTTATAAACGATACGAAGAGGTTATACGCAAGACAGCAGAAAATATTGGAAAGCGTAACGCAATTGAAAGAGTAGGGGACAACAATAAAAACCAGGAGCAGGAATACATAAGGGATGCTCAATACGATCTAATGCGTAGGTGCGCTAATAGCTTATTGCGCAACTGCAAGATTGGTTTTTCTTATCAAGAAATATCTCACTTGCAAACCGTTAATCACGCACGAGAATCGGTAAAAACAAATCTCAAAGATGGACAGCCTTACAGTATCGTCGCAAAGCAGTATGCGAATAATCTATTTCAACAAGCATTAATGAAAACCAATTCAGAAAATAGACGCTTAACTGAAGTGCAAAAACAACGCATCTATGATCGTTTGTCTCTTATTGCCACACGTTACACAACACGACAAGCGTTAAATGTCACTCGCGCTAATAACTACTCCTTGCAAAGATCGATGCTTCACGATGTCTTAATCGCATCCGGTAAACACCAGCGACGGGCTCTAGCTAATCGACTGTGCCAAGCGATCAATCCCAAAGCAATAAAAGAATGCTCTGAGGATTTCCGAGCAACGAAAGAGTTATACAGAAAAGGCGATTTTGACAGCGCTAAATATAATTGTTCAAAAATTGCTGAAAAACTTCTAAGCCAGGAGCCAATACAAACTCAAGTATCAAGAGAAATCCATTACCGAATCAATCTTGAACCAAGCATAGAGATAAATCATTTAACCAAAGACATTAATAACACCTATCAGGCAAACATGGCTGAACAGCTATATTCATGCCTTAACAATCAAGAGAATCATGACAGTAATGTATTAGGAGTCATCCTATCTTGTTTTGGAGCTGGATCTGACACTGACGAACACGCGAATTTATATCGCAGTATTTGCAGAGATACGAAAAGGTCACATGATGCCTTCAGATTACGTGAGCATTCAATAACACATACACATTAAAGTTGTGTATATTTGTTGTGTATAAATTATACACAACAATTTTTGATAATAAAGATTATGTAAATCTAGTTTTATTTACTACGGGTTTTAGTGATACTTTTTCATTTACCAATAGATACAAAGATCCCCTTCTTCTATTAAATAAACCTCGAAGCCGCCATCTCTACAAAGCTCAACTACGTCTTTTTTGAAGCGTTCTTCGACCCTGAAGCTCAAATTAAAGCAGCCATTATTTGCTGCTAATTTAATTTGCTCATTAAGTACTGCAACTAAAGAATCAAGTTGTTTGGAGTAGCTAGGCGTTCGCGACAATTCTCTCGCCTTTTTAGCATCAATCAAATTCACGCTCATGATAAAACTTTCGCGATCAGATTTAACGAAAGCACCTCTGATAAATCAGAGGTGCTGAGGTAGCTCGTAAGCTACCAGGCTTAGCTTCCGCTAAGCAAAACGTACTGTGTAATGCGTGGCGTGCTCTAGGGATTGCGCCTTTACAACCACTACAATGCCACGCATTGTATGTGATTATTCAGGTGCGTTTACGGCTGTATCAGCTTTGTTTTTAAAGTTGATAAAGGAATGCAGATTTAAGTCAGACACAGCAATCTGGTAGTTGCAAAAAATGCGTCCATCGTTTCCAAGCTTACCTTCAGGCTCAGTCATGCGACCCTGAGCAACAACATAGTCACCTTTTTTAATTTGGGATGCCTTTTCGGTGTTGAAGTCACCAAAAATGTCGATAGCTTTAAAGGATGTAAGTTCGGTTCCATTGGAAGATTTGTAGTTATCTGCGATCGTAAGACTAACCACTTTTACTCCCTTTTTTGTTGCTCGAATCTCTGCATCTTTTACCGCATTGCCACTAACTAATAATTGATTCATCGCATGTCCTTTCTGTTAGACGTTATGAAGAAAATATTGCATGAATAAACAGCAGTAGTAATCAAAGCTGAGATATTTGTACTAAATAAGTATCTATCGCCTTTTGTCCTACCTTTTGAACAGGTATAACAAAAACGCCTCTGAATAATCAGAGGCGTTTGAGACAGCTCGTAAGCTGCCAGGCTTAGATAAACTAAGCTACGTTAGAAGCAGATGTATTGCCTTTATAAGACTGGTAATCATCTAAAAGATAATCAGAAATCTTTTCCGCATCACTAATTGCGCTAAAAAGAACATTCTTATCTTTCTTTATAGCTCCTAACCAGCTTTGCAGATATGCCGCATGATTTTCAATATGCTGAGCTTCAAGATTAATTCCTAATGACGCCTGAATGAATACGCTCGAAAACTCAGCTCTCAATTCTTCAAGAGCATAAGATTCACTACCGAAATAATTAATGTCACCTAAACGATTAAGACGAGAAACATGACCCGTAGAGTGAGCCATTTCATGAATAAGAGTTGCAACGAACTGATCAGGTCCATCAAACACTTGTCTTAAAGGCAACACTATTCGATCAAGCGTGGGTTGATAACAAGCTCTACCAGAAGCAACTTCACAAACCGAACACCTCGACATAGCGATCAGTTCATCAGCTAATTCAAATCCTTGCTTACATTCCGAGTTATCAATGTAAGGCTCAGGACCAATAAGCTGATCGAAGTTAAAAACATGATAGATGCGTTGGAGTCGCGGAACCATAACGACTTCTTTATTGTTGTTATCTAAATCTTGGTTATCCTTTGCCTGTTTTTCGAATGTGAGCATTCCCCATTTTTCGACAATTGCAGCTTTTTCCCCTTTTTTAATTTTCCATCCTTTTTGAAACGCTTGATGAGCCGTCACCCATCGCGGATCGCTATACTCTCGCATCATCGCAGTCATCGCCAAATTCATACGATTAACGCCGTGGTATAGATTGCCAGATGAACCATTAGTGGGAAGAAAAGCAACAGGATTCCAAGTGCGCTTCCAATTTAAACCTTCAGACTCAATAAGCTTAATCAAGTTATCAGCAAGTTCTTCACGCATTTGTTCTGATTTTTCTTTATGAGTAGTCATATTTCCCTCTCCTTTTCGAGTGGGAATACGCAGCTTAGGCTACGTATTCCAATTTACGTAACCTAATGCGCAAGTCGATCAGACTCACCACTACTTCAACCAACACCTCCTTTGGCGCCAGCTAAAGAAACAAATAAAGTCTGATCTCCCAAAGAGAGAAATGGCTTTATCTGCTTGTCAAAGTGCTTCAGCAATAAGCTGATAAATAAAATTTACTAGCAGAATTACTGTTTCTACTGCTGATAACCTATTCTTCCTGTTTTTAGTTGTTATCGCCTTTTATCCTACCTTTTGAACAGGCATAACAAAAACGCCTCTGAATAATCAGAGGCGTTTGAGACAGCTCATAAGCTGCCAGGTTGCGTAAAGCAACAAACACTTAAAACCAAAAGTTATCAAGCACTAAGCATATCTACAAATCAAATAAACTTAATCAGAACCATAAACTGCATTAGTTGCAGGTCTTATATTGGATTCAATCAGTTCTCCTAACCTCCTAGCAACATTAATTGCAATATCATCTGCTTCAAAATAGTCACTTAGTGATTTGTCGTCATACATGTCATTCATTAATTGGATACTTTCAAGAAATTCTTGAACAACTTCAGGCTCTAAAAAGACTCCATAGTTAGTCATTTCTCTCATCCTTTCTAATAATTAATATTCAGAAAGGACTCCCAGATAACGGGAGCCCTTAAAAGACTCCCGTTTATACTCTGGGTATGAGTTAAAGCTCATAAATAGAACGAGTAATACGTTCTATTTGTTCATTGATACTGTCTGCATCAGCCAACAAGACACGAAGAGAGTCCGGTTCTCCCTTGTTTGCGCCATACCATCCAACAGCGTGTTCTTCTGAATCGAAGCTCCAGTAGTAATCAGCTAAGTTTTGTTTAAACTCATCAAAGCTATTACCACATATACTGAATACAAAGTTTTCACCAGCTTCCGAGTAAAACTCGCATTCTGCATATAGTTCTTGATTTTGCTTATACCAAGATACATATACTCCCAAATCTTCCAGTGCTGATTCGACCTTATCTTGCCAAGATTGGTTAGAAGGCATCATCCTTGTCTCCTTAATACCAGCCGTTTTCTTCAGCTTCGCGACGATGCTGAATAACTGCTTCACGATATACATCATGAATTTTAGGGTCGGTGTATCCTAGCTCATTGAGATATGCGTGATAGTCCTTACTTTCGCCATACCTAACAGAACCAAAGCAAGAACAAACATCATAATCTGCTTGCCAGTTGATCATGTATTCATGGTTTCCAATTTCATAAAGGAAAGCTCCACCAGCAAACTTAGGGTCTACCATTTGCGCCCTTAACACGACATCAAAATTATCAATTAGATCAGTGAGCCCCTGATGTTTACTTTTAAGTATGAAACCACTGCCAGCGAATTGAACAAGTTTGTCGCCAGCATCAAGTTCCTCTTTAAAGCGCTCCAATCCCTTTTGAAGCTGTTCGTTGCTAAAAGCGAAGAATGCGTACTTATCAAGGTACTCATCAACTGCTTTTTGACGATTCTCTTTAAAGACTCGATAATCACGACAATTCAAAGTGTTCATCTTCTCTCCCTTTCTAAAATACTTTTCATATAAAGAAAGGACTCCCAGATAACGGGAGTCCTTAAAAGACTCCCGTTTTAACTCTGGGTGAGAGTGATTAATTAGTAATACCAAGGCTCCCGATGACCAACCGCTAACACATCCCACTCATCGCTAATAGAAAGCTCTCCCGATGATGCAAGAAGCTCTTCGCGTGTAACACCGCAAAAGAAAATTTGATCATCCATTAGAAGATCTTTTGTACTTGTTTCAGAAAAATATACAGTTTGCACTTCACCTGTATCACGCCACTTAATGGAAGCTGGAATTACATATACTCGCGGATGCTTTTCTTGACTGATTTGCTTCTCGCGCTCTGCAATGTATTCAAGACTTTCATCGTCTAGCTCATCAATTAAAGTTGATGGATAAGTCCAATCTAGCAGGTCAAAAACGTATTCCGCCATCACTTCGCTACCGTCGCATTCATTAAGAATGTCCCGATACGTAAAACATCCAGTTGCTTCAACACCAGCCGCGATTACCTCTTTAACAGTAGCTTTGTCTCGCCCGTCCCAAAATTCTTCTAAGTAGGCATTTTCAGGAATGTAACAGATTCCTTTTTTGGCTCTAAAGGCTTCCTCGTCTTTTAAGAAAGTTACGCCTCTATAAATAGTTCCCAGCATTTTTTCCCTTTCCAATGTTTAATTGGATAAAGACTCCCTATGATTAAGAGCCTTAAACCCTCAATCAAAGGAACAACTCAAAGCCCTTCGATCAAACCCGTTAGAAACAACATCAAAAGCAAGACACCATTAAAAAGAAAAGCCTGTTTAACTTCAGCCATTTTCTTTTCAAATACAGGATTCCGCCTCATCGTTGGTCTACATGAATTACTACAAGATTTCATTGTTCACCCCTTTAAACAAGTCTTTTTGTTTAAAAGAGAACCCCCGCTTTTACAGGGGTTCCCAATAACCCCTGTAAACAGGTACTTAATTTGCAATGACCTTCTTGTCTTTAATAGCTTGCAGCTCAAACACAGCTTGCAAACTATATTCTCCTGTTTTCACAAGATCAAAAGCTGCTTGTATTTCTTCAGATGTCATATCCCTTAAAAGGCCATCTTCGTCATAAGACGCAACAACAAAGTCACCAAAAACGACAAGATACAATTCCCCTTCTTCGACAACGCGTGAATAAGTTAATTGATCAAGATAACCTGCATCATGCATATATTTAGTTGCATAAAGAGGACGATTCGGAATAGATCCGTTTAGTAAAAACTCATCATTAACAATGACAGTGGGACCGTTCGGAAAAAAGACATCTACATGTTCAAGCAAGCCACCAACGAGACGTTTTAGTTCGCTGTAATATGATCCATTATCATCTGGAACAATTTCCACTACCTCAGGATCTTCAAACGGTTTCACATGTACAACTTTCATAGCACTTTCCTTTCACTAGACGTTCTAGTAGCTCCCAGTGCAAGGAGCTACATTTCCCCGCACTGAAAACAAAAAAGGAAGCGCTATAAATGCGCTCGAATTTTTGGTTTTCAAGGTGCAACTCTAAAGTACCCTTAAAACCAAAAAACGAATTGTTAGATAACTAAATGATGAGAATAATGTTTTAATCGCCTTTTGTCCTACCTTTTGACCAGGCATAACAAACCAGTCAATAAAAAGGGATGGGCTCCCCGAAGGGAGCCCGAACGTCTAACGTAAGTGCGATGAACCGCAGTACGTTACCCCAGATTATACTTGTTTATACAAAATAAAACCTATTAATTAGCCTAATTCACCGCTTTAATAAAACACCTGATGAGCGGCTTACGGAGAACCGTTCTAAGACGGGGTTTTAATGTTGAATGACTAGTTAGTCATGGTATTAGCAGGAAATTAAGCATCTTTTCCGTAACTATCCATGATTAGCTCATTACTTTTTGATCTACTTCAGGATTACTTAACAACCATTCACTATGCAAGGCTTGGAGTTCTTTGGAGTAATTCGCTCGAACTTCGCGCCAGGCGTCTATATTACCCGTGCGTCTTAGAGGATCCGCTTGTTCTAAGAATCGAGTTGTTAGCAAATCTCTTCTTTGTTCATATTCTTTAAATTCCATGCTCTACTCCTAGATTCACTAATTAAGCCTCTGGATCCCATAATGGAGTCGGTGGCCACTTTCCCGTATCACCGTGATCTTTGCTTTTAATTTCTACAAACCAACCAATTTTATCTTTATATAAGTAGCGCTTGTTTTTCTGAATATCTATCAACCATCTGTGAGCATATTCATCTAAATGCTCACATGGCTTCATACCTTCATCAGTAGAAAAAGTAATTTTGTAGATTTGACCATTAGACCAAGTAATAGATAGCGGGGAAATGTGTCCTTCAGGATCAGTGTACGAATCGACGCCTACCCTTTTCTTCTCGTATTTTTCTCCACCATAAACCATCTACTCACCCTTTAATGAAAGCATTCATCAAGCCTGATACAATTCTTTTTCATGAGAATACTATCCTAAAAACAAGGTGAACATATGAATCCAGCACAACAAAAAGCAAACGCAAAGAAATTTATCGAACGTTGGCAAAACGAACCAGGCAATGAAGAAGAGCAATCTCGATCATTCTGGATTCAGCTTTTAGAAGAAGTTCTTGGTATTCAAAATGCTACCCATGTACTTCAATTCGAACGTAAGGTAAAAGGTCGTAAGATTGATGTGTTCTACGAGGATATGGGAATCCTTACAGAACAAAAAGGTCGTGGTTTTTGCTACTGCGTGTCCTGGTCGCTCTGCCCCAAGAACGCCAGGTACTGCTGATACTTGCGAAGTATCATGTTCTTCGCATACTGCTCCATATACTCGTAATCAGGTTTGCCAGAATCGGTAACGGGGAGCATCAACTTTTGCCTCAACATACGCTGTTCTTTGAACTTGTAACCATAGCTGTATTTCGAACGCTGCTGTGCAAATACAGATACAAAGAACAACAGTACAAACTTGTTATCCTCGTAATTTCGAAGATGCAGTCGCTTTACATCATCCGTGAAAATACATTCATACGGATGATAAAACGCGATGCAAGGCGCACCGTTATAATTGACGCCCAGCACGTTGCTATCCCTTGACGCGTTGTCGTTACCGACAAAACCAGTTACACCGTTGCCATTATCCGTCGCACCGATGAATGGACGAGTCCCAGGAACCTTATTTCGCGTTTCCAACCGCTTACCAGCCCCTACTGTAAAAATATCATCCAGCGGGAACTCATGCCACTCCTTCTCATCCAGCGCCGGAATCTCAACAGGGTCTCCCAGCTCCGCGATACGCTCCCCAACATAAGCACGGTATTTCGACAGCATCGCCTCGCGCTTCTGCTGCGTGTACTCCGCCATGTACTCGTAATCAGGCTCGCCAGAATCGGTGACGGGGAGCATGGTTTTGGTAACTTTTGCACGTTTATTTGACAATGTACGTGCATTTCCAAAATACTCGTGCATCCAAGAAAAACAGCTAACCCAAAAAAGTCCAATTGAAGGATTCATTGAAACATGAGGTAAAGGAATAAGCGCAGTTGTATTTACATCAACCGTATATTGATACGGTTGATAATAGCCAAATCCAGCGCCGCCATCACCATTATTATTCAGACTAATTGTATTGCCCTCTATTTTTGTTTTAGCCGGTTCGACAAACATACGATATCCGTTATCTGTCTTTTTTGCTGAAACGAACGGTAATTTACCGCCTTCTACTACGGTAGATTTGCTTTCTCGACCACGGCACAAATTAAATTGCAGACCTATTGCAATAGGTTCCCACGTCTTCTCATTAAGACTCTGCATCACCGTCACCCCCTTCGAACAGGTACTCACGGTTCTGCATGACCATTGAGAACTCGAACGTCAAATAATCGCCGATAGCCTTCTCGAAATCAGCATCCGTAGGAATCTCGTCGTTGAAGTAGTAGAACGAGTGCAGCCACTCATCCTCGGGTTTCACCGTGGACTCGACGCAGAACTTCGACGGCGCTTCGGCATGTCCATTCCAGACGTCCAACAGGTGCTGCTTCTTATCCTTCGCGGAATCGCCCTCGACAAGACCGACATGCGCACGCACCTCGTACCCGTCGTCGCGGAAGTCGATGAACTTGCAGAGCTTATCGGCGTCGTGCGGCTCGTGCGCCGTGAACACTGCAATGACCGGGTTCGTTCCCACGCCGTAGAACGTGTCCGTGTTGCAGGTGATGACGCCCTCCAGTGTGTGCTTCTTCATGATGCTCGCCTTGAACGCCTGCTCGGCCTTCGACTTACCCGTCATGGAGGACTGCGGCACGATGACGGCCGCGCGTGCGCCGACTGTCAACGAATCCAGCAGGTGCTCGATGAAGGACAGCTCGTACTGCTCGGGGTCTGCCTTTGTACCCTGCGAATAGGGCGGGTTCATCAGACCGACCGTCGCGCCCTTCATCTGTACCTGCGCCGGATTCTTGCGCAGAAAATCGCAACACTCCAGATTGCTGTTGCCGTCCTTGCGCAGAATCATGTTCGCTGCGGCGACGGCGAACATGTTGCTCTGAAGCTCGAACCCGTGAAGCTGCTTCTTCTTGATGTTGCGCTTCTGCGCATCCGTGTCCGCCAGAGTCAGCATACGGTGCATGGCGGAAATCAGGAATCCCGCCGTGCCACAAGTCGGGTCGAGCACCGTGTCTTCCGGCTGTATGTCCACCAACTCGCACATCAGGTCGCAGATGTGGCGGGGCGTCAAAATGATGCCGAGCGTCTGCCCGTCGCCGCCCGAGTAGCTCATAAACTCGCCGTAGAAGCGCCCGATGAAGTCCTCGCTGGTCTTCTGGTACTTGATGTTACGAAACACATGCTCGTACAGAAACTCGGTATAGAACTTGAGCGGCGTCTTGCCCAGCGTCTCGTTCATCTCGTTCAAGCGGAAGCTGGTCTGCAGGATGGCGAACTCCGCCAGCAGCTTGTCTTTCTTCGCATCCGGCCCCACATTGGAGCGCGTCAGGCGGGTGCGGATTGCGTTCATCAGCTTGTCGCCATCACGGTTTCCCGCCAGCTGGTCGCCGGTCAGCGAGTTAATCGCGAAACCGCCGAACTCAATCTCGTCCAGCGCCAAAAGGATGCCCGCTACCACCAGAGGTTTGTCCTGGTCCTTCAGCGTGCCGTATGTACGCAGATACTCATGCAGCTCCGCCGCATCCTTCAGAATCTGCTCCGTGGTCTTCTCGACATCGGTGGCCTCCTCCAGAACGTACCGGGTGTAATACTCGCTGATATTCTGCTCGGAGAACGAAATGAACGACTCGATGTCGGGCAGCTGCTTGTAACCCTCGCGGTCATCCACCCACAGGGGCGTGATGACGTGGTGTTTTGCATCGCCGGAGACGCCGACGGCGAACACCTTCTTGAACGCCGTGTTCTGCGCAATATGCTTCGCATAGAAATACGCGCCGTTCACGGCATAATCGGTCACGGCCTTCACGCTCGTGTCGATGATGCCCGTATCGGTCAGCTTAATCTGCTTGTCCATGTCGGCCTTGTCCTCGATAACGAGGACAAAATCGCCAATAACCGCCGTGTACTCGGGGTATCCGGCGTTACCGGTGCCGCGCTTCGAGGCGGTCTTCAGCGCCTCGTTGATTTCCTTCACGTTGCTGCCCTGAGCGTCGAAACGAATCTTGCACTCATCGAGCTGAGCAGCTACCCAAAGGTCGGTTTTGACCTCCTTCTTCGCCATTTACTCAGCCACCTCCTGACTGCACTCCTCCAAATCAATCAGCTTGCCGTTTTCTGCCTTGTAGACGCCCGGAATATTAAGACGACCGCGAGTGCACGTCATGCCGACCACATACGATTCACTCACTGGATTTTCGCCGATAAACGTCATGGGTGCCGCATGTTCAAGGTTGTAAATATACGAAACAATCTTCGGCATCTCTGCCAAATCGCAGCAATCAATCTCGATAGTGGACTCAGTGAGCGCATCGAAGACAGAAAGCGTCCATCCGACGTGCGCATGCTCCTTAACGAACGATCTCATTGCAGAATATCCAGCATCGTTCCCGGCCAAATCGCCCTTCCACATAACGCCACCCATAGGCGACAAAAGCTCAATAAAGTTGTTACTCATTACTCGCTCACCTCCTGCATGTGCTCCGCGACCCACTCGTGGATAATCGCAGCAATCGTCGTCTCGCGTTCCGCAGCCATCATCTTGAGCGCCTTCTTGTCGCTCACGGTGAGCGACAGCGAGAGCGTCGTGCGCTTCTCGTCCGCCGTCGTATCGGCAACGACGGCCTTCTCTATCTTCTTCTGCTCGGCCTCGCGGTCGGCGGCGTATTTCTCGAACATATTCGCCATGGCTCGACCCTCTTTAATCATTTACGCATTTGTACAATTGTACACCTTGTGCTTCGGTTTGCAGCACGCGAGAACCCGCCGTAAAGGACCTTCGTGAACATTGGGTATGCAGGTGTTGCGGCACCGAACATGATCGCGATGTCAATGCGGCGAAGAATATCTTGGCAGATGGTTTGAAAACGATAGGGTGGGACACACCCGAATCCAACGCTTGTGGAGAGAACGTAAGACCAGCAACCGCGTATGCGGCAGTTGGCTGACCTCGGTGAAGCAAGAATCCCCTTTCTTTAGATATGGGGAGTGTCAAGTTTGTTGATTTGCGGTTACGTGCCTTACATATTTGTTGCGCAACAAATATCGCTTATTCCGTGTCACCATTGATGTAGTAAGTAGATTGATTGGTGGAACCTATGGCTGATGAAAATAATACCCCAAATACAAAAAGTCAATCTGATCCCGAAGGTGAAGGCTGCGGTTGCTTAATGATTATCGCCGTTATTGTCTTTATTGTTTTTCTTCTTAATTACTCATCCTGCTCTTCAAGCGGCTCTTCCCATTCATACACAACTGAAGAGACTCTTGAATTTGCTGATAATATCGACACTCCAGGAACCAGTGAGTATAAGTGGTATCACGAGGAATATTTACCCGATAACGGTTACCCTGATGATTAATAGACCAGCTAATGTCAGATAACAGAAACACTACACAAAGAATCTCGAAGCAGTTATTCCCGTTGTTGGCCAAACCTGCACACCAAACGACAAGCGTATTACCCTGCTTACAAGCATTATGAGCTTATCAACGCTTAACGCTGCCATGCCAGCAAGTATTAAATCTCTCTACGGATTACACCTGCCACAAGGGTCATACCCTTGGTTAATTAGATCTTCACGAGTACCCATATAATCCTTCTTATTTTTAGGCGACATATCATCTACAGAAGAGCAATCGGGAAGATGAAACTTCTTGGAGTTGGTGTTTAAAACGTAGTGCTGTTGGGCACTTTCTTGGGAAGCGGTTTCCTGAGTATCGTTTACTAAGCGGCTTTCACCCGTTGCGTAGTCAATTTCGATTTGAGGCTGAACATTGTAGCAATAAACGTTAAAACAAATGCCATTACCTTTATCTTCAATAGATAAGGCTTCCATTTGAACTCCGCTTGCAACAAGGTTTTCGCCATCAAAAATCGGTGTCACACGAAGCAATACGTGGTTATTAGTAGCATCAATATAGTCGGCAATCCTGTTTTCAAATGGCAACATACCTTCAGTATTCATGTAACGTGTGCCAGTTATAAGATTCTGCTCATTAGCATTTTCGCCCGTTAATTGATAACCCAATAGATGACAACGGTTATATAAATAGTTGCCGTCAACTACACCGTTGTAGCGTACGGTATGCCAGCCCGATGGTTTGACTTCGCCAATGCTTCCGCGCTCTTCGGTTGGCATGGTTTCAACCCCGACAAGCGCAAATGCAGCACCACAACGCCCTAAATAGTCCAGAGGGCTGTATTCTTCAAAGCTAGAACGTGCTTTATCTTCATCGGTAAAGTTTGGCTTGTTGCCGTTAATCTCTACATAGGGTTCACCACTGTAGGCGGGAACATCATCAAGCGTATAGGTTGAAGCATCGACCTTTTGAGGTTGTTCTTCTTGCGGGGTTGTTTCAACTTGTTCCTGGGCGGCTGGTTCATTGTTAGCTGAAGGTGTTTCTTCAGCAGGTTCAGAACAACCCGTAAGAAGAGAAAAGCTCAAGAGGCAAGCAAAAAGTAGTGATGCTATTGTCGCTTTTGTAGAAGTTGATTCTTTCACGAGTAATACTTTCTTGTTGGATTGGTTGATGAATGGGCGGTTAAAAAAGGTATACGAAATACAAAACAGCTTGTCTATTTTTTCATTTCGAAATTTGTACTATCCAAACAACAAAGATGAATTAGTCTGAACTTTCGCTCAGTTTATATAAATAACACCGGTATGATTTTCTATATCTTCCGCTTTAGGTCAGTTTACAAGGAACTACACGCAGACCGTGAAACGGGCTGCTGACAACAAACGGCGGTATGCTCCCGGAGAGGGCAGCATACCGCCTGTTTTGTTGTCCGGGGTTTCCAAAGGGGTGCCCCCTTTGGCACACGACTTTGCTTGCAAAGTGTAGTGTGTTATACCTGCTGGCGTGGCTGACGGGGGAAACGGGGTGCGGTGCTTCTTGCGCCCCGTTTGCTCCGGCAGGAAAACAGGCTGAATTTTTGCGAATGGGAATGAGCAAAAAATCGGCCTGTTTTCAGAGAACGGCGGCAGGTATATGAAAGCCCCCGTCCCTCGTCCTACGCTCCGACTTGTGGACAAAGTGTCCCGAAGTTGTGGCCACACTCCCGGAAAAGTAGCAGGACAGCGGGCAACCGTCAAGGCTGAAATGAACGGGGTTACACCCGGCCTTGACCGCCGCCCGCCGCCCCGCTGGATGGGTGGACAAGGCGG